>MDSY01041272.1_pt1 | contig 14230 bp, 13 predicted proteins | sample 811131 | NCBI WGS metagenome assembly MDSY01 (sample SAMN05326643, study PRJNA326480) | marine metagenome | isolation source: seawater | place: Atlantic Ocean: South West | collected 2010 | reverse complement strand
GTCAGCACAACCAGACTTGGTTTATAACTATTAATTTTAAACACTATAAAATGGCAATGTAAACTAATTTGAATCGTTCTAAACTAAAGAAAAAATAATTTTAAATAAAACCGAAGGTTGTATAATTTTATCTTATTAATATAAATATAATTGTGACTTTTATTTTTATATAATCAACTTATAGTTTAAATATTAAATTTTAAAAAGAGGTGGACATTATTACATGAGACAGTGAATTTAAGAATTCATGATTATTTCGAAAGAAGAAAAAAAGTAAAAATAATTGTTAACGATGAAACCATAGAAGCATTTGAAGGTGAATGCCTTGCAGTTGCACTTTTTATATCAAATAAAAAAAATTTAAGGACCTCTCCTAAGCTTAAAGAACACAGAGGAATGTTTTGCATGATGGGATCATGTCAAGAATGCGTTGTTTTATTAAATGGAAAAAAAGTAACTTCCTGCAGTATTTTTATTAAAGATGGAATGAAAGTTAAAACAGGGAATTTAAATGAATTTTAAAAAAGAGTATGATGTAATTATAATTGGTGCAGGGCCTAGTGGAGTAAAAGCTGCACTTAAATGTTCTAAAAAAAATCTTAAAGTACTTATTGTAGATAGTAATGAAAATAGCGGGGGTCAAATCTATAGAGCTCCTCCAAAATCCTATATTAAAAAAGATAAAAAATCTCTTAAAGAAAATTTAATACAAATAAAATTTTCAGAAAATATAAAAAAAAATAATATAGATACAGCCTATAATCATACCGTTTGGCAAGTTTCGCCTGGGTTTAAAATTGATGCTTTTAATGAAGAAGGTGTAGTTCAATGGAATACTAAAAACTTAATAGTTGCTACAGGCACTTATGAAAAAATAATTCCATTTGAAGGTTGGACCACACCTGGAGTTATAGGATTAGCAGCTTGCACAATTATGTTAAAATCTCACCAAACTATACCTGCAAATAAAATAATTTTAGCCGGTAATGGTCCTTTATTAATACTTGTAGCTTATTATGTATTAAAATTTGGAGGCAAGGTTGATGCGATAATTGATACTAGTTCAAAAATTAAATGGATTAAATCAATGTTTTCTTTAGTATTTAGTCCAAAAAATTTCATTCAAGGTATTTCTTGGATAATAAAAATTCTTTTTTCAAGAGTTCCTATTTATTCAAATTCTTTAGTTACAAAAACAATTAAAACTAACAATGGAATATCAGTAGAAATTCAAAATGTAAAAAATAAAAAAATAAAAAATATGGATACTGATGTGCTTGCAGTTGGTCATGGACTTATTCCTAGTACTGACATAACACGACTTTTAAAATTAGAACACTTATACAATGAACATAAGGGTGGTTGGATAACAAGATTAGATAAATATTTTAGATCATCAATGAAAGGGCTATATATAACTGGTGACGGTTCAGGTATATCTGGGGCAATTGCAGCAGAGGATAAAGGTGAATTAGCTGCTTACGCAGTTCTTAAAGATCTGGATATTATAGATGAAAAAGAATTTAAGAATAAAACTCAAGAAATTTTAAAAAGATTAAATAGATACGAAATATTTGCAAAAGGAATTGCTGAGCTCAATTTTACGCCAAAAAGTCTTATTAAAAATATTAATAAAAATACAATTTTGTGCAGATGTGAAGATATAACAAAAAATGAAATTATTAATGCAGTTAACAACGGAGCAAAAAATTTAAATCAAATAAAATCATGGACAAGATTTGGAATGGGGCCATGCCAAGGTAGAACGTGTCAATATTCTGTTGCAAAAGTTGTGTCGGAGCATCTTAAATGTAATATTGAAGATTTAGGTTATTTAACTGGAAGAACGCCTTTAAGACCTTTTCCTTTAGATAAAGCTATAGGCAATTTTGAATATGAAGAAATAACCAAAGTTGAGGCAGCACCCTTATAAAATTATGAAAAACATAGATATTGCAGTAATTGGAGGAGGAATAAATGGATCTTCAACAGCACTTCATCTTGCAAAAAGTGGTCTTAAGGTTTGTGTGATAGATAAAGATTCAATTTGCAGAGGGGCATCTGGAGTTAATGCGGGGACTTTAACAATGCATATGACAAGAGCAAAATTAATACCATTTGCTAAAAAAGGATGGGAGTTATGGATGAATACAGATAAATGGCTTTCAAACAATATAGATGTAAAGCAAAAAAGGGGTCTATGTCTAGCTTTCACAGATGAAGAGGAAGAACTTTTATATGAAAGATCTAAAGTAAGAAAAGAATATGGAGCAGATATAAAAATTATATCAAAAACAGAAGCTCTTAAAATTGATCCAAATATCAATAACAAAATAAAATGTGCTGCCTTTTGCGAAATGGATGGATACGTAAGTGCTAATCAAACTGGAGATGCTTACTCAAAAGCTCTTAAAGAAAATAATGTAGATATCATTGAAAATTTTGAAGTTTCAAAGATTAATAATTCAAATGATAAGTATGAAGTTATTGCTGATGATGGAAAAATAATTTATGCAAATAAAATAGTTTTGGCTACAGGGGTTTATTTAGAGAAAATTCTAAAATTATTGAATGTAGAGATAAAAATTAAGTGTTTTCCTCAACAATTAATTGTAACAGAGAGAATGCCAGAATTACTCAAAACTATAATTACTGTAGCTAATGGAAAATTATCTTTAAAACAATTTGAGAATGGTACAGTTTTAATTGGAGGTGGTTGGCCAGGTAAAGGAAATATAGAAGACGGTTACAATGAAACTATACCAGAAAATTTAATTGGAAATATGCGGCTTGCTTGTCATGCAATACCAAATTTAAAAAATTCAAGAGTTTCAAGAGTTTGGTTAGGATTAGAGGCTGAAACTGACGACGCAATGCCTGTTATTGGAGAATTACCAAATTTAAAAAATGCTTATATAATAGGTTCAATTCATTCAGGTTATACAAGTGGACCATACCTGGGAAAATTATTATCAGAAAAAATTTTAGGGAAAGATATCGATTTAAGTTTATTTAATATAAAAAGATTAATGAATTAGTTATGAAAAATTTTAAAGGAATTTATGCCGCAACAATTGTCCCTCTTAAAAAAGATAAATCAATTAATAAAAATTATCTAAAAAAACATCTTAAAGAGACAATGAATACAAAAGGAATTAAAGGTTTATTGATTAACGGACATGCAGGTGAAAATTTTACGCTTTCAGAAAATGAACAAATAGAAGTTGTTAAAATTGCAAAAAAAAATAAAACTAAAAATACATTGTTAGTTTCTGGTTTAAATTATGAAGATCCGTTTAAAGCATCTAAAATGGCAAAAAAAATGCAAAACGCAGGTGCTGATGCAATAATGATTTTTCCTCCATTTTCATGGTCTCAGGGAATTAATGAAAATATGATCTACGAACATCATAAAATTGTATGTAATAACATTAAAATTCCAGTTTTCTTATATCAATCCAGTATTTCAACTGGAAGTATGGCTTATTCACCCTCTGTTTTAAAAAAATTAATAAACATTAAAGGAGTAATAGGAATAAAAGAGGGAAGTTGGAATTTTAAACGATATGTAAAAAATTATAAATTAATAAGAAAAAAATCAAAATCCTTTTTAATAATGGCTTCTGGGGATGAACATTTGTATCCCTGTTTTAAATATAAAAGTGATGGATCTTTAGTAAGTTTAGCTGCAATAGCCCCAAAAATGATAATTGAAATGATCGAACTAATAAATAAAAAAAAATACACAAAAGCAAAATTACTAGACAAAAAACTATTAATATTAGCAAGAAATATATATGGAAAGGAACCAGCAAGTTTTGCAACAGCAAGAATAAAATACTGTTTAAAATTACTTAAAAAAATCCCTAATGAAATCATGAAATCGTCAATTAAATTGGACAAGATAGAAAAAAAACAATTAAAAAATTCTATTAAGAATTTTATATTTTAGTTTTGTTTTGTGTTTGCACAAATATTATACCTAAAATTATTATAAGAATAATTCCAATCATTTTATTAACTCCAATTGGATCATTAAAAAAAAATACATTAATTAAAGATGCCCATATCAATTGTGAATATTGAAAATTAGTTATGTAAGAAAGATCAAGAATTTGCAGAGCATAAGCAAACATATAATGCGAAATAAATCCTATAAAACCTAATAAAAATAATACAAACCAAGCATGGCTATCTTGAATTGGCGTCCAGTTAAAAAAAGCAACGATTGAAAAAATTATACTACCTAATATTCCAGTATAAAATAATGCAACAAAAGGTTCTTTATTTTTTGCAATAACCTTAGTGAATAATTGATATCCGGCAAATGAAAGTGCGGTCAGTAAAGGAAAAAATAAGAATTTAGATAAATTGATATTATTTGGCTCTAATGCATAAACAATCGTAGAAAAACTTAAAAAAACTAATATTAAACCAATTTTTGTTAATCTTTCTTTTAAAAATAAAAAAGAAAACAATGATACAAAAAGTGGTGTAGAAAAAAAAATAATATAAAAGTTAATTAAATCATTATATCTTACTGCATAATATGTTGTAACTGTTGCAAGAACTAAAAACGAAGATCTTAATAATTGAATTTTAAAATCTTTTCTCAAATTTATTTTTTCTTTAATAAAAATCATAAAAAAAATCATGAATATAATATGAAAAAAATATCTTGCCCAAACTATTTGAGAAACAGAACAATAGTCTGCTAAATATTTTGCAATTGAATCCATCACAACAAATAATGAAAAAGCAAATATAGAAAAGAAAGTTGCTAAAATATTATTTTTTATTAACATTATTAAATTAATCTTTTCAGGCCAAAATTTTTATTAAGATAAATTTTATTTGATATTTTTTTTAGTTTTTGAGAAATTTTTATTGGAAAAGATATTTTATCAATTATATCTTCTTTAACTCTTATTCCTGGGGCAACCTCTGTTAAAGTAATTTTATTATTTATTATTTTAAAAACTCCTCTATCTGTATTAAAAATTATAATTTGTCCATTTTTAATCCCTTGCTTAGAATTAAATGTGATTTGATTAACTTTTTTAACAAATTTTGAATTTTTACCCTCATTCAATATTCTAATTTTACCTTTTTTAATTTCCGTCTTAAGCCCACCAGAAGTTAAGGTTCCAGAAAAAACAACTTTTTTTGCTCCTTGGGCTATATTTATAAAGCCGCCAGCACCATCATTTCTATCTCCAAATTTTGAAACATTTACATTCCCAAACTGATCAATCTGAGCAAACGATAGAAAAGCACAATCAAGTCCTCCTCCATCATAAAAATCAAACTGATAAGGCTGATCTATTATTATTTTCGGATTGATAGAAGTTCCAAAATTTAAACCACTTCCAGGAACTCCTCCGATTACTCCAGCTTCTACAGTCAAAGTTATGTCGTTATAAATATCTTCTTCAAATGCAATATCAGAAATTCCAACCGATACACCTACTCCTAAATTTACAACATAATTTTTTCTTAATTCCATTGAAGCTCTTCTTGCAATTACCTTTCTTATATCAAGTTTCAACTTTTGAATTTTTATTTTATGTAAATATAAGCTTCCAGATCTATAAGGATCAAAGTCAGTTATATAAGTTTGTTTTTGTTTTTTATCTTGTACATAATAATCTATTAAAAAATTTGGAATTTTAACAAGTTGAGGATGAATTTTTTTTTTTGTTATTTTTTTAAATTGACAAATTACTTTACCTCCAGAATTATGTACTGCTTGAGCTATTGATAAATCTTCTCTTGTTGTGCCCTCTTCATCCATCGCAACATATCCATCCTTATCTATTGTTGTGCCTCTTATAATTGCTATATCTGGATTGGGAGCCATATAATAAAGATATTCTTGTCCACTTAATTTTATATTTTTAACTAGATTTTTTCTTGTTTTCTTGTTCATTTTTCCACCTTCAATTCGGGGATCCATATAAGTTCCTAAACCAACTTTTGTGATTACTCCTGGCTGTTTTGAGGCCATAGCTCTACACATTTGTGACAACACTCCCTGTGGAAAATTATAAGCTTCAATCTTATTACTTACTATAAGATCTTTCATAAAAGGAATTTGTAATCCATAATTGCCACCTATTACTCTTTTTACTAATCCCAAATGATTTAAATGATTTAATCCAAGTTTAGTAACAGCGCCAATGCCAGTTACATGAAAAATTGTTAAATTCTTTGGTTTTTTTTTTTTTAAAAAACTTTTTTCAATTTCAATTAAAATTTTTTCTGGTGCTCCAGTTCCTCCGTTGCCGCCAATAATTACAAAGTCTCCGTTATTAATTAAATTTGGAACTTTTTTTGAAGATATTATTTTTTTTTGTATCTTCATTCGTTATTTTCCATGAAAAATATCATTTTTTTTTAAATCAAAATAATAAACAGCAATATTTTTAGATTTATTAATTTTTATTAATTTTTTTAAACTTATAATTAGCATTTTAGCTAATTTTTTTTTTTGAACTAAAGTTCTTTTAAAACCAAAAATTTTAATAAAGATTCTTTTCTCCTTATTTTTATATATACCATCATGATAATAATTATTACCATCAATTAAATTACTATAAATTGTAATTATATTTTTTTTTATTTTAAAATTTTTACAAATTTTAGAATTAATTATATTATTTATTGTTTTTAATTTTTTTTTATCTTTTTTGAAAATTGTAAATTCTACAAATGGCATTATCTTCTGATTTAGTCATCCTCGTAATTTGGTTCTCGCTTTTCTAAAAATGAATTTATTCCCTCGTCATGATCATTGCTTTGCCACAAAAGTAGTTTTCTTTCCAAACTTAAACTTTCGTTTAAAGGATACTGATCACTCATATTAATTTCTTCTTTGATCATTTTTGCAGATTTTGGAGACCATTTTGCTATTATTTTTGCAATTTCTATTGATCTATCTACCACTTGACTGTCTTCTACTATTTCAGCAACTAAACCCCATTCTTTTGCAGTATTTGCATCTATTGTAATGCCTGTAAGCTGCATATATAGCGCTCTGGACTTTCCTATTAGTCTAGGAATTCTTTGTGTTCCTCCATCTCCAGAGAATGCGCCTACTTTTATTTCTGGAGATCCAAATTTTGCATTTTTTCCTGAAATTATAAAATCACATAACAATGCAAGTTCGAGGCCACCTCCTAATGCCCAGCCTGTAACTGATGCAATTATAGGTTTTTTAAACTTTTCAATATTTTTCCAACTTGATAATCTTTTTTTTTCAGCCCAGAAAGGCATATCACTTTCTGGAGCTTCTTTCATGTCTGCACCAGATGAAAAGGCTTTTTCATTTCCTGTTAAAACTACACATCTAATATTTTTTTTATTTTCTGCTTCAGTTAAAGAGTTAGATAATTCATATAAAAGATTTTTACTCAATGCATTTAATCTTTGAGGGCGATTTAATCTAATTAGCAAAACTTTATTTTCAATTTCTTCAATTACTAAATTTTTATCCATATATCTAAGCTATTATATTTTGAATATCTATAAAAGATAAATTTCAATTCAATCTAGAATCATCAAATAAATTATATTCCTTTTTATCGTAAATAATTTCATCAGAAAGTATATCTCCCAAAAGTGGCCCCAAAGTATACCCGTTAGATGAAGCTAATACATAAAAGTTTTTCATCAAAGGATGTTCTCCTAATAAAGGATAACCGCCAACATCAACACTCATTGCTGCCCAAGATCTTAGAATATTAATATTTGATAACATTGGTATAACTCTTTTTGCTATCCATGTATTTCCTTCAAAGCTATCTTTTAAAGAATGAATATGCTTGGTATAATCCGAATAGCCAGCAGTCCATCCTCCACCAATTATAAAATTACCGTTATTCGCTTGCTTTAAGGTTAAGTGTCTTCCTATATGAGCAATAAGAAGTTTTAATTCATATTTCATTGGTTCAGTAACTATCATTTGTTGTGGAACACTTTTAACATTTAAAGGAAGATTTAAAAAACTAGAAATATTATTTGACCATGAGCCTGCACAATTAATTAATATTTCAGCTTCTATTTCCTTATCATTAGTTTGTATAAAAAAATTATTATTCCTTTTTTCAATACCTAATACTAAATCGTTGCAATAAGAATGAAGTCCTTTTACTTTACATTTTTCAAAAATTTCATTAGTAGCTTTCAAGGGGTTAATTTTTCCTTCAGAAGAACAAAGTCCTGCATATTTAACTTTGGTAGAGATTATTTTATTTATTTTAAAGAGCTCATTACTATCAATTAATTTAGTATCAATGCCTGCTGATTTTTCCAATTCAATTTTCAAATTTAATTTTTCTAAATCTTTTTGATTTTCAGCTAACATCAACCCTCCATCGTTAAATATCTCAAAATCTGATGAAGTTTCTTTTTCAACATCTTTCCACTTAGTAATTGCTTTCTTTTGTAATTTTAATAATATTTTAAGATTTTCAATTTGATGAGTATTTTTTGGATCAAAGTCATAAGATAACAATTGTACATGAAGTGAACCTGCATTTGAGCCTGAGGCTTGAGAGTTAGGTTGAAGACGATCAATTAAGCAAATGTCTTTCTCTTTATTTAATAAACTAAATGCAGTGGATATTCCCATAATCCCACCACCAATTACTGCAATTTTATGTTTCAATTTTATTCTTGTTGTTTTTGGCTTTATATAAAATTTTGGTAAAGTGTCTTTTTTATAGCCATACCATTCATCTTTTTCATAACTTGTATATTTTAATGGCACAATTTGAATTGGATTTTGTGGAGCAAAACAAAATTGTTTGTAGTTTTCTTTGTCAATATTATCTTTGAAAATTTCTGTTAATCCTGAGCCACAATATCTACCTTGGCATCTTCCCATTCCAGTTCTTGTAAACCTTTTAATTAATCCTGCATCTATATTCTTGATATTTTTTAATTTGAGTAATTCTCCAAATTTAACATTTTCACATCTGCAAAAAATCGTATTCGGACTAATAAATTTTATATTTGAATGTTTTTTTTCAAAAATTTTCCAAAGAAAATTTTGAAAAATTAAAGATCTAGTTTTATTTATTTTTAAAAAAACATTGCTTAGTTTTGATAAAAATGTTTTTTCTGTATTTAAATGTCTTCCTGTTATTTCTCCCTCTATTCTAGAAACAATCGCTCCAACATTTTTTGCACTTTCGCCAACAAAATATATATTTTTATCACTTGTTTGATTAAAATTGTTTTTTTTTATTTCAAAATAATTTTTTTCTTTATTAAAAAAACCTTTAAGACCAAATAATTTTCCAATATCATTATTTGGAGTAAAGCCATAATTTATACATACAATATCTATATCACTGATTGTCTTTTTTAAATTATTTTTTAGATTGCTAATAATTATTTTTTTTCTTAGCTCATCTTTAGTAATTTTTTCTAAAACAGTTTGATGAAAAATTTTGGTCTTAGAAAAATAAATTTTTAAATAATTTTTTATTCCTTCAAAAAAAATTATTGGAGAACTCAAAGAGCAGATAACCGATGAAATAATATTAAAAAAAGGGCTACTAGAACTTTCAACAATCCCAACAACATTTAATTTATTCTTTTTTAATTCATTTGCTAACTGAAAATTTAATGGTCCATTTCCACAAATTAATACATTTTCACCTGGTAATACTTTTTGTGATTTAGAAAAAATTTGTGCAGCGCCAGTTGTAAGTACATTTGGAAGTTCCCAGCCCTCAGCAAAATATGGTTTTTCATATGAGCCTGTAGCAATTATAATTTTTTTTGTAATGATTCTTAAATCTTGTTTTTCATTATAACAACAAATTTCGTATCTATTTTCTTTAATTCTATAAGCTCCCCAAACTTTAATTCCTAAAAAAATATTATGATTGGACTCCAAAACTTTTTTTTCTAATTTAATTGCTTCTTTAGTCTGTTTGTCTAAATTTGAAAAAGATTTTATTTCAAAAATTTTATTTATTTGTTTATAGTACTGGCCACCAATCTGATCCTTTTCATCAATTAATGTAACTTTATCTTTTGAATTTTTTAACCCTAAGGCCGCACCTATACCAGCTGGTCCAGCACCAATTATTAATATATCTGTATTATAAATAGATTTTTTTATTTCATTATTATCATTATCTCTTGAAGCGCTAGCCTGATATTCTTGTCGGTAAATTTTATCATTATTTTTAATTTTTTTTAAACAGGATTTAATGCTTGGCTGTCCATTAATATTCAAAATACAATCATTGCAAATTCCCATATTGCAGTATGGTGATCTTGGATTGTTATCCTTATCAATTCTAAAATGATTTATTCCATTTCTGATTAAAGCACTTGCAACAGTTTCGCCTTCATAAGCATCGTATTTTTTATTTTCAAAAATAAATGAAACTTTATTTGATTTAAATTTTAAGTTGCTATCATTAATAATCATTAAAATTTGTTATTTTATTTTTGGAAACTTAAATTTTTTAAAAATAAAATTACATTTTTTTTTCATGGATTTATCTAATTCTAGCCTAGGTAATAAAGGCTTGCCTACATCAAAGCCCATTAAATTTAGCATATATTTTGTTGCTGACACATAGTAATGCCCTCCAACCAATTTTATTACTGGAGTTATATTGTCATAAATTTTTTTAGCCCTAGTAAAATTTTTACTTTGCAACAAATTTTTATATATATTTGCACATTCGTTAGGGACAATATTAGAAGGAACGGATACCCATCCTACTGCACCATTTAAATAAGACTCATATCCCATTATACCACCAAATACTTTAATTTTTCCTTTTGAAAGTCTATCTATATCTTTGACTCTAGTGACGTCTATTGTAGACTCCTTACAATATTTTACATTTTTTATTTTTGATAGCTCTGCAAACATTTCTGGGGAAATATCTATATTAGTAGTTGCAGGATTATTATAAACCATAATAGGTATGTCTATTTCTTTACTAATTAAATTAAAGTGATTGTATAATTCCTCTATTGTTGGTGTTGAATAAAACGGTGATATTATCATAACGCCATCTGCCTTAAGTTTTTGAGCCTGTACAGAATATTTTATAGCATCTAAAGTATTTTCAGCCGCGGTTCCAACTAAAATTGGAACTCTTTTGTCTACAATCGAAACTGACTCACTTATCATTTTTTTCCTATTTTCATCATTTATCGATAAAAATTCTCCTGTGCTTCCAAGTATAATTAAACCGCCTATATTTTTATTTATTTGCCAATTAAAATATTTTTGTAATGATTTAACATTTATTTTACCATTTAATTTAGTTGGCGTAATTGTTACAGAATAAGTTCCTTTTAGCATTATTTGTATCCTAGGATTGTGCCTGGCAAGTATAACGATATTTGAGGAAAATATGTAGCCAAAATTAAGACTAAGAACATTAATGAAAGAGGAAGTAATAGCTTTTTGGATACATCAACAATTGACCTTTCTGCAATTGAACTGGCAACAAAAAGTGTTATTCCATAAGGAGGAGTTATCATTCCTATTGATAAATTTAATATAATTATTAATCCAAAATGTAGTGGATCAACTCCAAATGCTATAGCAACTGGCATCAAAACTGGCACTAGAATTAAAATTGCTGAAATACTTTCCATAAACATTCCAATTAAAACTAATAAAATATTTACATTTAATAAAAACCAGAATTTGCTATTTGAAAAACCGAGCATAAACTCTGATATTTTCTGAGGAATTTGTTGACTAGCAATAAACCAAGAAAAAATACTAGCTGTTGCAATAATTAGCATTACTGTTGATGCTATAGTTGCTGCCTTTAATATAATTTCAGGAAGGTCTTTGAATTTAATTTCTCTGTAAATAAAAATTGAAATAAATAATCCAACTATCACAGATACTGATGCCGCTTCTGTTGGTGTAAAAACTCCTCCAACAATACCTCCCACTATAATAACAGGCAATGTTAATGCTGGTATGGCTTTAAAAAAAGTTTTAACTAAATTTATAAAACTAAATGGTGTAAAGTCTTTTGACTCTAATTTATTTAATTTTGCTCTGGCGTATCCACTTATAAGTAAAAAAATAGCACATAATAATCCTGGAAATATACCTGCCAAAAACATCGCTCCTACAGATTGATTTGATATTGTTGCTAGCACAACCATCATTATGCTTGGGGGTATTATTGTACCCAAAGAGCCACTTGAAGCCATAATTGCAGCTGCAAAATCAATATTATATTTTCTTTTTCTCATTTGTGGCAACATAATCGATGACATTGCCGCAGTATCTGCTGAGCCAGATCCTGATATAGCAGCTAAACCGGTTCCTGCTACAACAGCGACTAAATATAAAGATCCAGTAATCCATCCTACTAATGCAGTTGCAAAATCAATTATTCTTCTTGCAATACCTCCTTTTTCCATAATTATTCCTGTCAAAATGAAAAAGGGAATTGCCATAATAGTAAATTTATCTAAACCTCCATACATTCTTTGCGCAACTAAAGCTAAAGGAACATCATATGCCATCAATGTTAGTGTTGCGGCAATTCCTAATGAAAAAACTATTGGAGTTCCAAAAATCAATAAAAATATAAAAAGAAAAAATATTAACCCCATTAATTCCTCAATTTTTTTCTCTTAATTTATTAAAAGTTAATATTAAAAGTTCTAAAACAATGTAAGTAATTCCTATAGGAACTGACATATAAGGTATCCACATGGGCATGCCTAGTGCAGGAGAAGTAGATTCAGAACCCACTGCAATTAGTGCTATTGTGCCTTTCAATGCAAGCATTAAAAAAACGATTGAAGCTATACAACTAAATACAATTATAAACTTTTGATAACGTCTAGGCACTTGTCTTAACAAAATATCAACACCTACATGCATATTTTTTTTCATAGCTATTCCAGCTGCTAATAAAACCATCCATATCTGTGCATATGTCGCCGTTTCAGCGGCTATTCCTAATTTGTAATGAAATACATATCTGCCGAGAACTTGGTAGAAAACTGAAAGAACCATATAAACAAAAAATATGATTACTAACCAATTAACTATTTTTCTTAATATTAAAAGGATTTTAGTCATAAAAAAATGGGCGCTTTTAAGCGCCCATTAAATATATCATATATTAAATATTAAACTACATACCTAATATTTCATTAAGAATTGCTTTTGAAGCAGGAGTTTTTACAAACTCATCATAAACAGCTTTTGAAGCTTTTCTAAATCCAGTTGGATCTGGCGTAGTAACTTTAACTCCTTTTGCTTTTAAGGATCCTAGTAGAGAGTTATCGCTATCTGAATAAGCTTTTCTTTCAACAGCTGCTGCTTTTGGACCAGCATCTAATAATGCTTTCTGAACATTAGCTGGCAAAGATTTAAATTTTTTCTCTGACATAATTAAATCTGCTACAAGTGCTGTCCAACCTATTTGTGCCCAATGAGGTGCTACTTCATAGAATTTTTTTGAATTGTAGTTTGTATTTGCTGCTTCAGCGCCATCAACAACATTTTGTTGTAAAGCTCCATACAGTTCTGCATAAGCCATTGGTGTAGCTTTTGCTCCAAATGCATTGAATGAAGCTACGTGTGCAGGTACTCCCATAGTTCTTATCTTTAGACCCTGAATATCATCTATGCTGTTTATTGGTTTTTTTGTTGTCATAATATGTCTTATTCCAGCTTCATAGAAACCCAAAAGTCTAAAACCCTTATCTGCCATAGCTTTTGATAACTTTTGTCCTGGACCTCCGTCCATAGCTTTGTACATGTGAGGTCTATCTCTAAACAAAAAAGGTAAATCAAATATTCCTAATTCAGGAACAAAATTTGTAAGGTTTCCGTTAGATGGACTGGTGATATCAACCGTACCTAATTTTAACCCTTCTATCATCTCTTTCTCGGAGCCAAGTTGACCGTTCGGAAATATTTTAATTTCTACTTCTCCATTAGTTGCAGCCTCTACTAATCTTTTCAATTCCATCATGCCTTTATGGTATGGTTCATCTGGATTAGCAGTATGACCAGCCTTAAGAACAATTTTTGCGTTCGCGATTTGAAAAGAAAAAAGTATGCTTACAAGCGCTACTATTATTTTTTTCATTTTTTCCCCTTCTGTATTTATTAATTTATGTTGTCCCTTGATTTACAAGTCAGCACAACCAGACTTGGTTTATAACTATTAATTTTAAACACTATAAAATGGCAATGTAAACT
>MDSY01054837.1_pt1 | contig 14231 bp, 9 predicted proteins | sample 811131 | NCBI WGS metagenome assembly MDSY01 (sample SAMN05326643, study PRJNA326480) | marine metagenome | isolation source: seawater | place: Atlantic Ocean: South West | collected 2010 | reverse complement strand
TGAAGTGCCGAGAACTGCTGGTACTGGAGGTAATGCTACTGCTACTGACACGACTACTGCTACTGCTACTTCTACTGTCCCTCCTCACAGCAACAACTCCAGCGGCGTGTTAATCGACCTTGCAAGCCCAAGCAGGGTGCACAAAACCCGCATCACGGAACTTTTGCGGGAACACCTTCGCCGGAACGTCGTTCGCTCGGGCGGCGTGTACTTGCTCCAGAAAATAGGAATACCGCAAGGAAGCGTTTTATCCACGTTGCTGTGCGGAGTGTTCTACGCGCATTTAGAAAAGGCACACGGGCTTGGTGATATTAGGGGAGGGGATGCTGGTGGTGCTGGTGTAGCAGGAAGTATTGGTGCTGGCACTAGTGCTGATAAAACCCATACCAACCGCCCATACGAAAAACCTCAACCCGTTTTGTGCCGGTGGACAGACGATTTGTTATTTTTGAGCGGTGACCGAGTTCGGGCCGAGGGATTTCTGCAATCCGCGATTGACGGCTTCAAAGCCTACGGGTGCGTGTTGAACCCGGGGAAAACAAAACTGAACTTTGGGTTATCGAAGGATAAGGGGACTCCTACTAAGAGTAAAAGTGTTGCTAAGTATGTCGCTTGGTGCGGCTTGTTGATCGACAGCTCCAACTTGGAACTCACCGCGGATTACACCCGGTACGCCGGTGACTTCGTCCGCGAAGCGGTCACCACCACCGGCCGATTCGGCGCCGGCAAGGCCGTGGGCAACCCGTTCGCCACGTTGAGCAGGCGGCTTATATACTACCTAAGGCCGAAGTGCATCACAATTCTTTATGACAGCTCTGTGAACTCACCGTTAACATGCAGAGTGAACGTGTATCAAAACTTTTTACTAGCAGCAATCAAGACGCACTGCTTTTTAGTCGCGTCGAGTAGTAGCGGGGGTAATACTTGTATGGGCAAAAAGTCTGGTGAGAGTTCAAGTTCGGGTTATTTGAGCAGCCCTAACATGCTCCATGCAATCACGAGCGGCGTCGAGTACATGGAAAGGGCGGTGCGAAGAATTTACAGAAAGAAATCAATAAGCAAGGCGCACGTAAAGTTTTTGGGACTCACCGCGTTTTTAAAAACGTTTCAAAAGAAACCCACGCGGCACGTCGAGACTATTAAGTCACTGAAAAAGATGCTCAACACGTATCAAATGAGGGTAGCGTATGCGCATTTGAAACCGGTGATTGACGACAGCCGGAACGACGTGTTTCGGGAGATTCGGTTCTGACATTAGAGATAGATATGATGTTAGCAGGATATTATCAATAGATAAAAAGTGAAACAAATTTCTCCTAGCCTCGGAAAAGGACTGGGAGCGTTTCCTTTGTCTTTCGTTCTCTTTCGGTCACCACTTCGTTCCGCACAGGCCAGCAGTACACGCAGTGTACCGGCTTACTTTATCCTCTACCCTATCCCCTCTCCTCCCTTTCATCCCTCGCTATGCGTTCCACCACCTCCCTGGCGTTCCTCGCGTCCCTCGCCGTCGCTGGTCTCGGCTCGACGCTCGCGCAAGACGCCGCCGAGCTCCCCGCGTGCCCCACCATTCCTCTGGACAACGTCGCCGTTTTAGCGGAGCCGTGTGCGGACCCGACAGTGGCATGTGACCTGGAGATAGGGTGCATCGGCGCAGTCGTCCGCTACGCCGGCGAGAGGATCGACCTGTCGTTGTTCACGGAACCGCCCCCACCGGAGTACGTCGCGGACTGCGTGGCGCCGTTCGCGCTGAGCGAAGAAGTCACCAACATGATTCCCCAGGAAACCCTAGGCGCGATGCGACTTCGACGCGGTCACGAAACAGTTCGAGACCGCGTTCAATCTGGAGAACGCGGCGGAAGCGCCGGGGCCGGCACCCTAAGGGGAAGAACGCGAACGTGGCCGTTTCGTTTTGGCGAACGAGGGAAAACGAGAGAGAGACGAGGCTCGTTTTCTCCCCACTTCCGAGAAATTCCCGAGTCCTCGGATTGCTGAGTTAATAACTCAGAGAAATCTTGTAAAACTGCCATTCTCAATTGCCTCAAATCGCCTTGTCGCGCCAATTTTTTTGTGGCTCTCGTGCGCCTGTCATCGCTGGGTTTAATAACTCAAGAATATTGGATATTTTTGGGTGACGTCTCACAAATCTGTGTGCCTCGCGGCCTCGCCATCCCTCCTCATATCGACGCGCACCGTCGCCGTCCGTTTATCTTCACGTCACGTAAGATGGCTTCTTGCGTCGCCAAGAGTGCCGTGTTCGCGTCCTCTGCGCGCCCGAACAAGGCGTCCAAGACCACCAAGACCACCCGCCACGCCTCAAAGCTGTGGACCCCCAAGTCCGCTGCGGTGGATTCACCCACGATCATCGTCGAGGGCGACGCCGCGTCGAAGATGGCCGGTCTCACCGCGCAACGCAGAGAGGTGATTCTCGACATGGAGGACTTTGCGGAAAACGAGGTACGTAAGGGTCTGGGTTTTGATTGTAAACTACAAGCACAGCGCGAACCTCTCACGACCCACGTCCTCAAAAACAAGATTGGGCGGCTCGAGATCGCGCGTCGAGTTTCTTTCAATTCAACTGTGAACACTGGTGGAGTTCCAGGTTGAATCTGTTCCATATCAGACCCGCATGACTGTCAAGCAGCACACACTAACCATATACCCCCATACCCCACCCTAACCCCTTGCAGCTCCTGAAGCTCCTCAAGCCCACGAGCACGAACTGGCAGCCCCAGGATCATTTGCCCAACCCCGAGTCGCCTGATTTTCTGGACGAGGTCGCCGAGATTCAAAAAAGAGGCGCGAACATCCCGGACGACCACCTCGTGGTGCTGGTCGGCGACATGATCACCGAGGAAGCGCTTCCCACGTACATGAACATGCTCAACACGCTGGAAGGTACCAAGGACAAGACCGGCGCGGATGATTCGCCTTGGGCGAGATGGACCAGGCAATGGACCGCCGAGGAGAACAGGCACGGCGACCTGATGAACAAGTACCTGTGGCTCACCGGCCGTGTGGCGATGAAACCCGTTGAGACCACTATCCAGAACCTCGTGGGCGCGGGTATGAACCCGAAGACGGAAAACAACCCGTATTTAGGGTTCGTGTACACCTCGTTCCAGGAACGCGCTACAAAAGTCTCGCACGGCAACACCGCGAGGTTCGCCAAGGAGCACGGCGACGAGCAGCTCGCGACGATTTGCGGCCTCATCGCCGCAGACGAGGGACGGCACGAAATCGCGTACCAAAGGATCATCGACGAAGTCATGAAGCGCGACCAGGACGGCGCCGTGTTGGCGTTCGCGGATATGATGAAGAAGCAAATCGTTATGCCCGCGCACCTGATGGACGACGGTGAACACAAAGCGCGCACTGGAAGAGATCTCTTCTCCGACTTCGCCACCGTCGCCGACAGCACGGGCACGTACACCGCGAACGACTACGCGTCGATCATGGAACACCTGATCAAGCGGTGGAACATCGGTGACTTGAACTGCGAATCAGGCGAAGCCGCGGAGGCGCAGGAATACCTGATGAAGCAGCCCGCTCGCATTCGCAAATTGGCCGAGTTCGGCGCACGGAAATCCGCAAAGAAGGAACCCGTCGCGGAGTCCTTCTCCTGGATCTTCGGGAGAAGCGTACATGGGCGGTTCTAAGCAGTGCGTAGTTTTTTTTCCCGCGACGTGATGAGAGACCGGTGGGAAAGGGGGAGAGAGGTAGACAGAGGCACGCCGGCGACGCTTTGATTTTGAGAGATTTTGCATCACTTTACTCGTTTCTTGACTTCATTTCGCCAGCTTGCCGATACCAAGCGAAATTTGAAATGAAAGCAACGAGTCGGCCCCGTCGGCCCCGTCCTCCGCACACCCTGCGGCACCAGCACACCCTTCGCGTTGGGTGGTGTTGGCGGCCATGTCAGTGCAGGGCGGATCGGTTCCCGTGAACGGCAATGTCACTGACAGCAACACCTCTTCGTTGGTCCGGAGGTTGGTACGCACGACGTTGAATAGAAATGGCGCGAGTGATTCCAATGAACAGGACGTCGATCGCGTGTTCCGCTACGCCCTGCGCGTCGTGGGGAGCTCGTTACACGCATCCGTGGAGCCCGATGAGAACGCGGTGGGTGATGCGATTCGCAGGCGGCTTTCAAGGCAAGGCAAACCCGCATCGTCGGGAGTGGAGTTTGCGGAGCTCCACCGACGATTTGCGCAACAGCCCGGTTTGAACTCGCGATGGGCGCTGTTGCACACGCTGCTTCGTGTTAGTGAAAACACGAACGAGGAGAACAAGAATCTGGGGGGTGCGGATGCTGCCGCGGCTGCGCTGTTAGCGAACCCGCTAAGCGCGTCAGCGGAAGCTGGCGGCTTACCGTCGCTCTCCGATCCGCAAACGCCTAGTCAACATTCGAAACCACGACGAAATGATGCAAATGCAGTTTCCGCAGTGGACGCGGTGGACGCTGTGGACACCGCACGCCAACTCGCCAACGGCGACGGCTCCACGTTAGGTTTGGAACACCCCGGCGCGAGGGCGGTGGCACTACGGGAACTGGCCGCTGAGTCGGTTGCCAATCTTGAGGTGAGCGAACCTGAATTAGTGCGCGACGTGCTGTTCGCGTGCCAGGGCATCGACGGCCGGCTGGTACGGTTCAGCGAAAGGTTTGATGCGTACACTCTGGATGAAAACACGGTGTGTTCACCAGGCGCACGGCGACTCACCGAAAAACTCTCAGAGGTGGGCTGGCTGTTCAAGAAAGTCAGGGCGAGTTTGATTGACGGTGAATTGAATGAGCAAACAGTCTACGACTCGGACCCGACTTTATCGCTCACCCAAAACGTTTCAAACGACACGGGAAGCACGCGGCAAGCGTTCCGAGCCGCGGTGCGGGCCGAGCTGGCGGAGTACTACAGGTTAATTGCGGTGTTGGAAGCGCAGGCGCAGGTACCGATGGCGTCAAGTTTGGCGAGCAATGAGAAAAATGAAAACTCGTCATCCAGTTCTTCGTACCTCAGCCTTCGGCGGTTATCGGTGTGGCTCGCGGAGCCCACACGGCGGCTACGCCTTTTAGCAGTGTTAGCGGACGCCACCAAAGGCAAAAAAGGAGGCGCCCTTTTAACCGCGTTGCACGAACACACGAAACACGGCGACCCCGCGGTGGTTGGAACCGTGGACCGGCTGTTATCGCAAACGTCAGTTCCAATTTTAAACTTTCTGAAAACCTGGGTCGTGTCTGGTGAACTGGACGACCCGAGGGATGAGTTTTTCATCCATCACGACCGTACCGTGTCTGAAGACGACTTGTGGCAACACGGGTGGGACGTTGATTTAGACATGCTACCGCCGTTCATCGACATGAACCTAGCCCGTGACGCCCTCAACGCGGGGAAGAGCATCAACTTTTTACGCCGACGCTGTAGCGACGACAATTTGTGGGCGAACGAGAAGAACCCCATATTAGTTGCTTGCGAAAATGCCGGGGGGTTACAGTATGGGAATGGACAGGGAATCGACGCATTGGTTTCCGAAGCCAAAACCCGCATCGACAAGTGTCTGAGAACCACTTTATTCGACAAGTACAAGCTGTACGACCACGTGTTCGCGGCGAAGCGGTACTTGCTGTTGGGGCAAGGCGACTTCCACGCCGTGCTTATGGACACGCTGGGTAGCGATTTGGATGAGCCCGCTTCAACGATCAGCGCGTATGCGTTGACCGGTAGCCTTGAAACCGCGATCCGCGCCTCAAACGCGCAGTTCGACCCTCCGTTCATATTAGACAAGTTACGAGTCCAGATGCAGCGCTCCGCGGTCGGGCAAACCGAGTGTGGGTGGGACGTGTTTTCCCTGAAGTTTGCGACGAGCGCTCCGCTGGACGTGGTGTTCACGGAAGCGTGTATGAGCAAATACCTACGGATATTCACGTTCCTGTGGCGATTGAAACGCGTGGAGCACGCTTTGAACGCGACGTGGCAGACCATGAAGCCAAACGTGGCTGCGAGTTTGGAGAGAGACGGCGCGGCTGGCGACGCCGGGACGCAGTTGGCAAACGAACTGCGACGTTGTCACACCCTTCGCGGCGAGATGCACCACTTCGTTTCGAACCTGCAGTACTACGTGATGTTCGAAGTTTTAGAGGGATCGTGGGGGGAGTTCGTGAGCGAAATGGGGGTGGCACAGGACCTAGACGCGCTCGTCGCCGCGCATGACAAGTACTTGGACTGCGTGACGCGGAAGTCGTTGTTAGGCCCAAAGTCGCAACTTCTCGCGCACACGCTTGGCGGTATTTTTGACGTGATCCTCCGGTTCCGAGCGTTCGCCGATAGGCTGTACGAAGTTGCCAAGGATGCGGCGATGCGGCGGCAGCTAGCGCGGTTACGCGTGGAGCAACGAGCACAGAGCGGAGGACTTGGGGGGTGGGGCTCGGTGCCTGGCGAGGACGCCGCCGGTGGCGACGGGCTGCTGAGTTTGGAATTCGTGTCTGAAATGAAGTCGCAACTCGACGCCGTGGGGGACGACTACGCCAAGATGCTCGACGGGTTCCTCAATCTCCTACCACTGCAATCGCACGTCGACTTGAGGTTCCTGCTTTTCCGCTTGGACTTTTCGGAGTTTTACAGCAACAAGGAAAAGGGGAGGAAGTGATGGGTAGACGCGGACGCGGCGTTTGTAGACAGTCAAAGAAATCAACTCACCCCAAACAGTCATTTCTGGAAAAAGCGCGCTTTTGAAACTGCTGTCACTGTCGTCGCCGCGAGATTGGGCACCGTCCAAGGCAACTTTCGGCAACCGAAAAGGCACCGTCAGCAAAATGAATCGAATCCGACCCAGCAAAACAACCGGGGTCCGCGATGTTCTCCGCGCGCGCGCGTGTTTTCCACGGCAAGAAGTTAAGAACGCCCCACGGCGGGACTGTATAACCGCGTGTGGCGAAGCGGGACGCGACGAGGAAGTCACGAGAGGCGTGGGCGGATTGCCAAAAATAAAACTGTGCCAAGTGTGCTCCAGTCTGATATGTCACTTACCTGATCCAACTCAGCGTTCCCGCGATTTGACAGCAAGGCATTGGTTTGCTCGTGCCCCACAAAGCGCGCCGCGTCGCCGTTCGCGAACACGAGGCTCGGTGTCGGCATCTAAAGCGGTTGGCATTGGGAGCTGCGTGTATCACCGCGCCGGCATTGGGAAGGCCTGCGTTGGGGACGCAGTGGGGACCAGTGGGGACGCGAAAGAAACGTCGATCGCGAGTCGTTGTTTTCCGTTCGGTAAAATCTTCTGTGGGGATACTGGGGATACTTGGGGATACGTAGGGTACGTCGCACATCATGCTGGCCACACGTGGGGTGCGCGCGCTGACTCCCCGGGATGGCACCAGCTGTCGCTCGCGACCTACGGCACGTTCGGCACGAACCGCCGGTTTCGCTGGGACACAGGTTACTCCGCTTGTTAAAACCAAAGGTGGGCACATCACTGGCTGCAGTCGCCGCGCACGCGACGTGCGCGTAAGAGCGTCCGCAGACTTAGTACAACACGCCGCGTCCACCGCGGAGGTGATCATCCCGACTGTGGTACTGCACGTCGCAGATTTAGCGCAAGGGTTCGAAGGCATGGTGGACGGTGACCTTACCACCACGACAACCACCACCGCCACCGCGTTCACCGCTCTGTCCCCGCGCCTCGACTCGACGCAGGAGGGTTTTTCAATCTTCCGCGGGATCGTGCGGGGCGCGCAGAACGCCATGGGCCTCGCCAAGGATGGCGTGGACATGTCCGTGCTTCCTACTGGTGGCATCGTTGAGACCTTGATCGAACCCGGGAAAGTATTCGGGGACGCCGTGCAAGGCACCCGGATGGAAGCCGCCACCGGGGCCGGGATCTCAGATAGCGATTGGACCAAAGTAGTCGACGCCGTGGACGTGGATATCGCTTTATTATTACTAAGTGTGGTGACGGTCACGCCGCTTTGTCGTGCGCTGAACGTGTCACCTGTATTAGGTTTCCTAGGCACCGGCTTACTGCTAAATCAGGAAGGCTTGTTTTCCGAAAACAGAGAGGTTGACCAGTTTTGCGAACTCGGGATTCAGTTCCTTCTCTTTGAAATGGGTTTGGAATTGAGCGTATCGCGACTAAAAGCGTTAGGGAAGTACGCATTCGGCTTAGGGCTGAATCAAGTCATTTTTGGGAACATCCTGTTCGCGGCGGCACTGTTGCCACCGGGGCACGCGCTGGGCACAGCTGTGTTGGAAAAAGTGCAATCGGGGATCGGCGTGGACGGGTTACTGCAAATCACCACGCCCCTGGAAGCCGTGGTCGTGGGGTTCGGGCTGACGTTGTCAAGTAGCGCGTTGGGTTTACAACTCATGAGCGACCGGGGGATGATGACCACCAAGTTGGGCACTGCATCGTTAGGAGTACTTCTGTTCCAGGACCTAGCCGTGGTGCCGTTCATTATTCTGTTGCCTATTTTACAGAAGCTGCAGAGCGGTGACTTGGGGGCGGACGGTGGGTTGGATTACGGCATCATGGCCGCCACGACGGCGACTTCATTCCTAGACCTAGGGGTGCTGAGTTATCTTGGGTTCTTCGCGGCGAAGAGCATGTACGGCCTGGTCAAGAAGCTGGACTGCGGCACCGATGTTTTCGTTGCTTTGAGTTTATTAGTGTTGTTTGGTTTTTCCAACGCCACGGCGGCGATTGGATTTTCCGATTCGCTCGGCGCGTTTCTAGCGGGCTTGGTGTTAGCGGGCACGCCGTACGCGCACGACATAATCGCCGAGCTCAGGGCGTTCAAGGGTTTATTTTTGAGCTTGTTTTTTGTTACCATTGGGACCACTATCGACCTACCGTTAGCCATCGATCTGTTCCCAATCGTCGCGGTGATGACCGCGGGGTTGATGGCAGGTAAGATTGGCGTCGTCACCGCGTTGGGGCCGATCACTGGGTTGACGTGGCGAGAAAGTTTAGTCGCCGGCGCGTTTCTAGCCCAGGGCGGCGAGTTTGCGTTTGTAATTTTCGGACAGGCCACTAGTGGGTCGAGTGGGTCACTATTCCCCCAGAACCTAGACGAACTTCTAGTCGTGGTTGTGATTTCCTCCATGGCGCTGACCCCGGTTGCGGTGGACTTGGCGCTGAAAATCGCGGGTCCGTCGTTGGACTTGTCAAACTGCGAAGACGAACCGAAGGACCAACTGTTGACCACGATCGACGAAGCGGACGGGTTCGGAGGGAGCGCGGATTTCTTCGACATGTCAGGCTCGGGCTCGGGCTCGGGCTCACAGGACTGGGTCAAGTTAAGCGACCTTTCAGACGACTTGCGCGAGAAAGGTGGCGCGAGCGTGGTCAAGGACAGTGCCTCAGAAAACAAGTGCGGCGAGTGGGCGAGCGACGCGGAGGAGCAAGAAGCGTGCGACGTCGCGTTTGACATTCAGACCACGCGGCGGTCAGTGGACGAGTCTGATATGGTGGTGCGACGGTCCGTGGACGAGTCTTAGTCGGTTGATCAAATTGATGAATTAGGGTGTACAACGTGTCTTTGAATATTGAACGATGATTTTTTTAAAATTATTATGAACGCCGCGTTCGCAACGACTAGAGCACTTTCTTCATCCCCGCAGCTCGACCTTCGCGTTCGAGTTGGATTTCGCGGTGGAGGTTTTGGATTTCAAGGCGTAGGTGACGGACCTCGTCCCTGAGAGTGGAGGAGGATAATGTGTCGGTGTCGTCGCGCATGAACGGAGGTGAAGAGGAAGGTACGACTTCCGCGTCGTCGTTAAACTCCGTGTTTTTCTTCTCCTTCCCTTTCGGCGGACTGCTCGGCGCGATGCGCGGAGTCCCCCCGGGTGTTTCGCACGCCTCGCACACCGCCACTAGGTCTGAAAGGTTGGACCGGTCCCTTTGCTCGGGTTGCTTCACGTTCCTTTTACCAAGCACACTGGGAAATTCCCTATGAGTATTTATTCTGGCCAATTCCTCATTCGTGTCGGCGATCGCTTTTACTTTTTTTACTCTGACTTGTTTCGTCGTCGTCGCTTCGTTTCCGGACCCAATAACACCACCCGGGTGCTTATACCGTTCCAGGTCAAGGTACTGCACGTCACCATACGTTTCTAAATCAGCGAGGTTCAGGGACTGGTAAAAGGTAGTAGAGTCGTTCTTATCCAAAACTGCGTTCGCGGCTTCCCACGTTTTTTCCTTCGTCTCGCACGCGGCGTACAAACCCGTGACTGTTTGGCCACTTGTAAGTTCGTGTTCCGTGGATACCAAGCGTACCTGGCGTACCCACGGGAAAGAGGAATTAGGGCAAAGACTTCCCCGTGGCTGGCCGTCCTTGTCCACTCTTAACAGGAATAAACGACCCAGCCGCGTATCGCCTTGGAAGGTCCATTTTTGTTTTTTGGCTTTTTTTTTGGCAATTTCAAAACAAAAGCTCCGTCCTTTCGTCTTCCCAAAGATTTGAGGCGGGGACACAGAACGCAAGGGAGGCGTCTTGTCGTTAGGTGAGGGGGGGCTTGGTAGCTCACTTGCGGTGTGTACATGAGTAGAAATACGGTGTTGCGCGCGCATAGCGGATGCTCTTCGCACGTACGGCGCGTGCGTCGCGGGTCCGGTGACCCCCGACCCTTCGTTCCAACGTGTGTGCCGAGGTTTTTCAATTGGGACGTCCGAGGCTCGACCACGCGGGTCACACGGCATGCCAGCACAGCCTGCGATGCCCATCACAACACTGAAGTCGTTTCGAATAGTGCTACGGTCATCGCGCGACAGCTCGGGGGATGGCGTTTTTGGCTTCATGCGCAGTGGCGCTGTGCAGCTCGCGAGTGGCGCTTCGAGTCTTAGGCCGACGTGATACGGGCACGTTTTGGCAAAAAATCCCGAGCGAAAATCCATCGCGAGCGTTTTCACTGGCACTTCTCGCCGCGCGGCCCAACGCACTTCGACGCGACGCCATGGACCCCCTCGCGCCCTCCATCACGTTCTACGACAAGGAAACCGGAAAGGGTCGCACGACGTACCTGGGTATGTTTGGATGAAGAGGATGAAACGCGTTTGAGCAAAGGAACACCGGAACCCCCACGTCGTGCATCTGAGGATCCGCCATCTAACCGCTCGCCTCCCCTTTTCTCACCGCAGGCTCCCTGATCCCGGAACAGCTCTTCACCCCCACGCCAGGGCTGTGGTTCACGAACCAAGGAGAAGAGGTACGTGGATTGGAAGTGAACGTGTGATGCGTTGAATCGAGATGTACACCCTCCTATACACACCGTCCCCAATCCACCCTGTGCACGCCTCGAGAAATCTAATCTCGGGACGACGAACGAAAAATACTGACGCAAACGCTCTTTTCATTTTTGTCACTCTCACTCGCAGCTCATCGAGAAACTTCAAAAGCACTACGACGAAGACCCGTACCCGTCCGTTGAAGTTATGACCCAACTCGCGAAGCAATACAACGCCCCTGATTACACCAAGATCGAGTCCTTCTTCATCAACATGCGCATCAAACACCAAGAGACGTTCCAGTGAGCGGCGGTTTAGAATTTTTTGAGAAATAAATCACAGCACTCCTTCTTCTTTTATCAATGACGTGGCTTCGTTATCCTGATTCATTGCCTCTTGCGTCGAGTACTGCCGATACTGCCGTGGACACCTTCTGGAGGACCGAGAGCATTCTCGAAGGCATGTCTTCCTCTCCGCTCGCGGTATCCGCGAACGGGGGTATCTCGTATGGGCAATTAGTCGCGCCCCGCGTGTTGGCCAAGACCCGTCGGCCACCGGTGGGCACCCGACACCACCGACGTGTTCCAAACACGCGCGCCTCCAGCGACCTTGACTCGGCGGCGTGCGACAATGTGGACGACCATACGTCACGTGTAGTGGATGTAACAATCACCTCGGACGCCAACCCCCAAGCTCGCGCATCACGCAGAGTGATGCTCGCCGCCCCCCCCGCGTTACGGTTCGGTGCATCGATACTCGGGGCGTTTTCGTTGGGCGCAGGAGCAGCCGGACCAATGGTTTCGCCCGCGGTTGCGGCGGTGCCTAACCCCCCCCTCAAACTCACCCCCTTCACCCCCACCGGCATCAACACACTTCATGACTCGTTGCTGTACAACGGCCTGGCCACTGCTGATAGGACTAGATTAAGGTTGGACGGTTTGTTACCCGTCGCCACGACGTTGCCGTCCACGGAGGTTTTGCGCGCGCAAGCAGCTTTAGATTCATGCTCAACGCCTATGCAAAAGTACCGAGTTTTGGTGTCACTGTTAAACACGGATGAACAAACGTTTTACACCCTGCTGAACGAAAACACAGCAGATTTATTGCCTATTCTGTACACACCCACGGTGGGGGATGCGTGTCTGCAGTACGGAACCTTAATTCAACGACCCCCAGGGTTGACGGTGAGTTTGAATGATTTTGGAAAGATTGATTCGCTGTTAGCGTCGTGGCCGCATCAAAATATTAAGATTGCCGTCATCACCGACGGCGAGCGCATTCTCGGCCTCGGCGATCAGGGCGCGAACGGGATGGGCATTACCGCTGGGAAGAGCATGGTGTACGCGGCGTGCGGGCTGAAACCTGAGTGGCTGTTGCCGATTCAGGTTGATACGGGGACGGAGAATGAAACGTTGTTGAGCGATCCTTTATACGTGGGGGATAGAAGACGACGGGAGCGGGGCGAAAAGTATGATTTATTGCTTGAAGAGCTAGTGCAATCGCTACGTAACCGCTACGGCAGTACCACCATCATCCACTGGGAGGACTTCGCGCCTCGGAACGCATTTCGGGTGTTACAGAAGTTCCGGAATGAGCCGATTAAGGCTACTACGTACAACGATGACATCCAAGGCACCGCCGCAGTGACCGTCGCCGGGACGCTCGCTTCGGTTCGTTTATTAAAAAGTAACTTGAAAATCCAGCGGGTTTTATTTTTCGGCGCGGGGCAAGCCAACGTCGGAGCCGCGAATCTTTTAACGCTAGCCATGAAGCAGGAGGATCCTGAGTTGACAGTTCAGGAAGCACGAAACAGAATATGGCTCATGGACAGCAAGGGCTTGGTGTACAAGGACCGGGCGTCAGATAACGGAAAGCTATCAAGCGACAAAGCGCCGTTCGCGGTTGATTTGAGCTCTTTTTCTTCAAAAAACTTTGACCCGAAAAACCTAGCGCAAGTAGTTCGCGCCACGAATTGTTCTATTTTGGTGGGCGCCGCGGCTATTCCCAAGGCGTTCACGAAAGAAGTCATCACGCAGATGAGTAAACAGAACAAGAATCCGGTTATTTTCGCGTTGAGTAACCCTACGTCAAAAGCGGAGTGTACCGCAATCGAGGCGTACGAGTGGAGCGGTGGCGCTTGTATTTTCGCCAGCGGCACGAAATTTCCCGACTTCAGAATTAAAAACGGGAGTCAACGCGCCCCCGGTTTCGCGAATAACGCGTTTATTTTTCCGGGAATCGCGCTCGGGAGCTTAGCGTCGGGCGCGTCGACTTGCACGGATGGCATGTTCCTATCCGCGGCGACCACGTTGGCCTCGTTGGTCACGGAGGAGCAGTTACGGAAAGGCGCCGTGTACCCGCCGACGAGCACGATTCGCGAGGCGGCGGTTTTCGTCGGAGCAGGGGTTGCGGCCGCCGCCGCAGCTGAGGGCGTTGCGAGACAAGGTGTTTGCGGAACTGGCGTGGTGCCTACGGTAGGCACAAAAGTGCCCTCCTTGGATTCTTTGGAAGGAGAGACTCATGCTTGCGTCAACTGGGAAGCGTGCGTGCGGGACTTCGCGAAGACTTGTTTGTAGGATTTCCTTATAAAATTATCCTCTAGCTCTTTCACTCATACCCTCTAGCTATTTCACTAACACCTACGCGCGTTTCGTTTACTCGCATATGCCGAAGTAGCCGCGGGTGGTGAAGGGTTCGGAATCTTGCTTGATCTCCGGATCTTGCTTGACCTCGGGGTCTTGTTTGATCTCGGGCGAACTCTTGGGCTCGCGCTTGATGCGATTTTATCTCGGCTGATTCGCACGTGCTGACTTACACGCCGCGCACCAGTTTTTCACCTTGCCGTGAGGACACGGCTTACACTCCGCGCAGTTGCTTTTCACTCTGTCGTGAGGGCAGGGTTTGCACGCTGCGTAGTTGTTTTCACCTTCCCGTGGAGACAGGGCTTACACTCCGCGCGGTTGCGTTTCACGGTGCCGTGGGGGCAGGGAGTGCACGCCGCACAGCTGTCTTTCCGCTTGCCG
>MDSY01084243.1_pt1 | contig 14232 bp, 8 predicted proteins | sample 811131 | NCBI WGS metagenome assembly MDSY01 (sample SAMN05326643, study PRJNA326480) | marine metagenome | isolation source: seawater | place: Atlantic Ocean: South West | collected 2010 | reverse complement strand
CATCCCTAGACGATCTTCAATTAGAAGCCGTCAAGACGTATCATTAAAAACACGACTTACGCGAAATATCAATATTGATCTCCCAATTCTCGCTGCAAACATGGACACTGTCTGCGAAGAGGAAATGGCTGTCGCTCTCTCAAGGCTTGGTGGCGTAGGAATAATTCACCGTTTCATGCCAGTTGACGTACAAGCAAAGATGGTTGAGAACGTAAAAGAAAAAAATAGTGCTTACATTGTTGGTGCTGCAGTTGGAACTGACCACGATGCAGTTACTCGAAGCAAAGCTCTAGTGTCATCTGGAGTGGACCTCTTAGTGCTCGACATTGCTCATGGGCATGCAGAACACCCAATAAATACGCTTAAAGAACTTAAGCAAGAGTTTCCTGAAACTGATGTAGTTGTAGGCAATGTCGCAACTCAAGCCGGAGCGGAAGACCTGTGCGAAGCGGGAGCAGATGCGATAAAGGTTGGAGTTGGACCAGGAGGTGTTTGCACAACAAGACTGGTTGCCGGAGTTGGCGTACCACAATTGACGGCAATTTTTTCCGCTAGTGACATCCCTGTTCCAGTGATAGCTGACGGCGGAATCAAATCTTCTGGTGACATCGCAAAGGCAATAGCTGCGGGCGCAGACAGTGTGATGATTGGATCAATGTTTGCCGGGACGAAGGAAAGCCCTGGCGATGTTGAGTCTTCACCAAGAGGGCTAGTGAAACGTGTTAGAGGTATGGCAAGTTTTGAAGCTATTGAAGCTCGCGCTCATAGGCTCGGTGAACCCGTTGATGATGAATACTTTGAACAAAGAGCACCGGAAGGTGTCGAAGGCGTCGTTCCTTACAAAGGAGAAGTATCAAAGGTCATCGCTCAACTTGTTGCTGGGTTGAAGAGTGGAATGAGTTATAGCGATGCCCGTTCAATCCCAGAATTTTGGGAAAAAGCAGAATTTATAAAAGTTACTCCTACTGGCTTGAAAGAAAATCAACCGCACGCAACCTTCAACCAGGCATGGGATCCCGCCACATAAGTGGAACTGTTGGCCCATCCTTTATCTTTGCTTCACCAGTAATGCGGAAGCCATGACGTTCGTAGAGAGGAACGTTATCCGGGCTGCTTGATTCAAGATATGCCGGAATATTTTCTGTATCGCATATTTCTGTAACTGAACTGATTAATGCTGAAGCTAAACCTTTACCACGTGCCTCTGGAAGTGTTCCCACAAATCCTAAATACCAATGCGGGGTCTTTGGTTTTGCTTCCCCGAGGACGAACAGATTTACTAGCCGATCGGTGATCCAGTCTTGCCCAAGTATGACAGTTAACCCAGCTACCATGGCAGAAAAAGTAGAGTCATTTGTTGGATCTTTTTCTGGTCTTTCCCAAAGTGCTGCTGCCGAACTGTCATCAGGTTTCATCGGTACCAGCAGTTGGTCTGTCGGACTATTAACAGCGATTCGATTTGCAAAGAATGCTGAAAGTAGCAGAGGCCTCTGCTCCTCGTCTTCAAATAAATAAGCGAGAACAGGGTCATCCTGAAATGCTCTAGTTAAGCAAGAAATCGCATTTGGAAACTGATTCGAATCAGCGACCTTCTCGTTGAAAGCCTGGTATGAATTCAAGGTTTAATAGATGGCAATGAGTTCAGCAGCGACTATTAGACCTACAACGACAACGTTTATTAAGCGAACAGCGCCAAGAGGTGCTTTTTCTAAACGTTGTCCCATGTGTGATTTTTTGAACTCTTCTGGCATGTCTTTACCGGCAGCCATAAGATCTTGGACTGCGTCATCGAGCCATAAGACACTCCAAAGTGATCCGAGGACAGCCCAAGCGGCTAGTGCGAGTTGAACTCCGGAGTTTTCGAGGCCTGCTCCGCCAAAACCTAAGACAAGTAAAGTAACTGCGTGTGCTAAAACAAACGGAAGAATAATTCCGCGGGCATCTGCTGCGCGAATTGCCATTATTTTTGTTGTTTCATCAAGATTCATATCTGAACTCCTTGTATTTATTTATTAATAAGTTGCTACTAGCCTACGAAAGCTGATGCAAAGACAAGAGACACAATAGTCATAACTTTTATGAGTATGTTCATTGACGGTCCTGAAGTGTCTTTGAATGGGTCACCAACTGTGTCACCTACTACAGCAGCCTTATGGCTTTCGGATCCCTTTCCTCCATGAGAACCAGTTTCAATGTATTTCTTGGCATTGTCCCACGCTCCGCCGGCGTTAGCCATGAAAATAGCTAGACAGAAACCTGTTACCAATGCTCCGGCAAGAAAGCCGCCAAGTGCGTTGATGCTTATGAAACCGAAGACAAGAGGTACGACTACGGCGAGTGCGCCAGGTATAACCATTTCTTTCAAAGAGGCTTTAGTTGAGATGGCTACACAGCGTGCTGAGTCCGGAATAGCTCCTTCTTCACCTTCTCTTAATCCGGGGATTTCTCTGAATTGTCGTCGAACTTCTTCGATCATTTCCTGAGCGGCGCGTCCTACGGCATCAATGGTTAATGCTGCAAATAGGAAGGGGAGCATTGCTCCAACAAATAGTCCAATGAATACACTGACCTCTCCGATGTTCAGTGAGAGCGATCCACCCGCCGTTTCTACTGCGAACTCGAAACTCTTGAAGAGTGCTAAAGCAGTGAGTGCTGCTGAACCGACTGCAAATCCTTTTGCTATTGCTGCAGTTGTGTTGCCAAGTGAATCAAGAGCGTCGGTGACTTCACGAACACTGGGGTCTAATTCTGACATTTCTGCGATGCCCCCTGCATTGTCTGCAATAGGTCCGTATGCATCAACAGAAACCACGACTCCGGTAGTGGCGAGCATTCCTATGGCCGCTACAGCTATGCCGTAAATGCCTCCGTCGAGGTTACCGATGGAGTCAAAGGCCATTTCACCGCCCCAATATGCGACGAGTACTCCAATAGCTAGAAGTCCCACTGATGCGGCGACTGAGACCATTCCAGCGGATATTCCTCCCAAAATAGTAGTGGCAGGACCTGTTTTAGTTTGATCTGCTATTTTCTTGACTGGCCCATAGTGGTCAGAAGTGTAAAATTCGGCGGTCTTGCCGAGCGCCCAACCGACTAGGAGTCCGCCGATCACTGATATTGCCAACCCATAAGCGTTGTCAAAATCTGGATCTTGACCAAAGAGCCAAGCAGAAAGAATTACTGTGGCTATCACGGTCAGTCCCATTGCAATATTGGTTCCCATATGCAATGCGTGTGAAAGTGCTTTTGAGTCCGTGGATTCCCCTCCTTTTACGAAAAAGGAACCAATAATTGATGCGACCATGCCGGCTAAGGCAATTGCCATTGGGAAGACTAGGAGCGAGATGTTCACAGACGTTGTCGCATCTTCTGCTGTTAAACCAACAGCGAAAGCCACCAAAGATATTGGAGCGAGTATTGAACCGGCGTAGCTTTCGAAAAGATCTGCGCCCATACCGGCTACGTCGCCAACGTTGTCCCCAACGTTGTCGGCAATTGTCGCGGGGTTTCTTGGGTCGTCTTCAGGTATTCCCGCTTCTACTTTTCCGACTAGATCAGCACCAACATCTGCGGCTTTAGTGTAAATACCGCCCCCAACACGGCTAAACAAAGCAATGGAGCTTGCCCCTAATCCATAAGCGGTGACAACTTCGAAAGCCTTGTCTACCTCAAGGGCGAGAACAAAGATAATGTAGACCAGCATTAGTCCTAAGAGTGCAAGTCCCGCAACTGAGAACCCCATAACGGCGCCACCGCGGAAGGCGACAGGTAGTGCTTTACCAGGACCGTCTTTTGCGGCTTGAGTCGTTCTAGCGTTAGCCATTGTCGCTACTGTCATTCCGGCGTATCCGGCAGTTGCTGAAAGTACGGCTCCAATTACGTAAGTTATTGCTGCTAGGGGAGCGATAAGAATTGCGATGAGGACCGCCATTACAACAACGAAAGCTGAAACCCAAATATACTCTTGCCTCAGGAAAGCCTTGGCTCCTTTCTGGATTTCAGTCATCAAGTGAACCATTCGTGCATTTCCAGGATCTGCTTTTTGTACATCTCTAAAGAAGTACCCAGCGAGAATTAAACCAGCAACTGCTGAAATGGCGGCTATGTAAGGGATGGATTCCAAGGATCTCTCTCCTGATCTATTAGTTTTTGAACGCGAGTTTCAAACTCAAGTTCATATTTTTGCCTTGTAACTTTCACGGCTAGAGAAACGCTAGTAAATATGGGCGCTTTGTTCAAACATTAGGGGAGAACGAAAAGGTGACATTTGACCATGGGTATCACTGGTATCTTTCGTGAATCTAGGCAACGATATATGTATGACTGCTTCTTATATACGAGCAGAAACGTTGGGAAAGCGAGCGTCTTTATCACAGGACGCAGTAGATTCGGCTTCAAAACTTGTAAATAAAAAGATTCTTGAACTCGATTCTTACAAGAATTCCGAGATTGTAGGATCCTATTTTGGAGTGCGCGGAGAAATAGATCCTTCGTCGCTTAGTAGTGTTTCCGGTCCTAAACATGCGTTTCCGGTAATGAACTCCGATGGGACTCTCCGCTTTCTTATCCCTGAAGGGCCGCTTACAACTGGAAAATACGACATAAAAGAACCTAGTAGTGGGGAAGAGATAAACCCTAGGGATCTTGACTTAGTCCTTGTTCCTTTAGTTGCCGTTGATCTAAATGGCAACCGCATTGGGCATGGAGCTGGGTTCTATGACAAGACTTTTTCATTTTTGAAGTCAGAATCCGGGCCAGAATTAATTGGATTAGCCCACGAGTTCCAGATTTGTTCCTCAATTGACCCAGAGCCTTGGGATGTGCCGTTAGATCTTCTCGTAACTGAAAATGAGGTATATAGGCTGGGTATGAACCACCCAACTGGCTCTATGGGGGAGGATTAGCAGGTGAAGGTAATCGTTGTAGGAGCAGGAGAGGTTGGCACGTACGTAGCTGACCGTCTTAACCGGCATCATGAGGTTTCTTTACTGGAAAAAAATCCTGAAAGATTTAATCAAATTGAAAGAGACCACTCTCTTGATGTTCTGACCATTCTCGGTAGCGGCACCGATCCGGATGCGCTTAAACGCGCCGGGGTTGAGGAAGCGGACTTACTAGTGGCTGTAACTAAAAACGATGATGCCAACTTGCTCTCTGCATTACTAGCCAAGCAGGCAGGCGTAAAGAGGACAATAGTAAGAGTTGAGTCGCGTGGGTTAAGAAATAAGGAAGTTGGCCAGTTATTAGGGTCATCTGAAAATCATTTGATGATTGATCCTGATGAAGAAGTCGCTCAAGATGTTCTTCGCCTTATGGAATATCCGGGTGCTCTTGACATGATTCATATGGGCGGCGGGGAGGTCGTTATTATTGGTTCACGACTCCCTTCAAACGCGCCGTTAGTAGGCATGTCCTTAACAGAGCTCGGTGAAGAACTTGAACCCGATTGGGACTTTATGGTTGCAACGATTACTCGTCAAATGAATGAAGAGGAAGAAGTTACCGTAATACCTCGGGAGGATGAAACACTTCAAGAAGGGGATCTTTTAAGAATTATTTGTAAACAACGCGCCCTCCGAGATGTAATCAGGAGGCTAGGCATTGAAAGGGATATGCCAGCAAGAGCCTTATTGTTAGGTGGAGGACGAACAGCGCAACTTTTAGCTGAGTCTTTGGTAGAAAAAGCAGTTGATGTTGCCATCATTGAGAAAAACCCTGATAGAGCTACTGAATTAAGCGCCTCACTAAAGCGCGCTCTCGTTTTTAATGGTGACATTACTGATGTAGACATGCTGGAAGAAGCCGATGTTGGCCGGCAAGACATTGTTGTCGCCTTAACTGGCGAAGATGACGCAAACGTTTTGGCTTGTTTGTATGCCAAATCTGCTGGCGCTCGCTTCAACGGAAACTCAGAAAACGTTCCGACTCCCAAAACAATCGCTGTAGTTCATCGTTTAAAACTTCTTGGTTTATTAGACACACATGATGTGGGGGCGACTTTGAGCCCCCGAACGGCTACTGCAAATAGTGTCTTACGTTTTGTTCGAAGTGGAGATGCAGCACAAATAGCAACTTTCCTTCAAGGAGATGCAGAAATTCTCGAATTTGCGGTCACCGATGAAAGTGCATGTGAGGGCAAGAGGATCTCAGACGCCGGATTCCCAAAAGAGGCTTTAGTAGGAGCAATTTTACGAGATGGCAAACCTCAAATAGCGCGCGGAAGCACCGTCTTCCGGGATAGGGATCATGTGATTGTTATAGCGAAATCTGAATGGGCTGAAAGTATAGGTCAACTTTTCTAGTGAAATTTGCTTACCGGTCTCGCCTTCAGGTTTTGACATTTTCCGGTTATCAGCAGTTACCGGATTGGGCCTCTTGGACATCAGGCCTTACCCTAGGCGCCAGCTTTGGTTTATTGCTTTCTGGAATAATTGCAATTGTCTCAGGAGTTGTAGGACTCCATGGTGCAGCTTCTCAGACTCCCGAACTGTTAATTACTGGAACCCTTTCTGGCCTCTTGGGAAGTTTTCTTTTCTCGATTGTGCGACCACCTCCGAAACATCGGACAGCAGACATTTTTGGGGGATTTTTTTCCTTATCAATTTCCTCCATCATTAGTAGTGGAATCGTCTTTTATATAACGGACAGCGTGGAGCACTTTGATACGGCACTTTACGAAGCGACAGTCAGCTTGACCACAACAGCTTTGAGCACCTTGAATACTTCTCAGATCACACCTGAAATGCAATTTTTTAGAGGGTCTCTGCAGTGGGCGGGAGGCCTGATCGTACTTATACTTGGTGCCGCCATTATTCCTGTTGTTGGAAGCAAGAGTGAACCATCCATACAAATTGAGAGGAATGAGGCCCTTGCACTTGGCAGCACAAGACAATCCGCGATTCTCAACATACTAAAGATTTATATTCCACTCTCATTCCTTCTATGGATAGCTTTCGCTCTTACGGGAACAGGAATATTTGATGGTTTACTTCTAGCCATCTCAACGGTTTCAACTGGTGGATTTGTACCAGAAGGTAATCCTTTCGAAGACTCTGCTACTCAATGGATAACTATTGCTGGCATGTGCCTCTCTGGAACAAGTTTCGTGGTTCTCTGGCGTCTTGCATTAAGAAAACCAGGTGAACTAAGAAATTCAGCTGAACTAAAGGTTTACTTCTCAGTGATCGCTCTTTCAGCCTTAACGCTTTTTATATTCTCGCAAGATTTCACTTATGAAAACTTCCGCGCTTCTTTCTTTGTGGCAAGTTCAGCAATATCAACAACCGGTTTCCCAGCGACAATCACCGGTGAGTGGATTCCAATTTTTACGGTTCTGGTTCTTTTAATTACAGCAATAGGCGGCATGGCGGGGTCAGCTTCAGGCGGATTTAATATCCGTTCACTCATCGTCCTTATCAGACTTTCAGTAAGAGAGATGGTTCGACAACTACATCCGCGTTCGGTTTCGCGTATCCAAATTGACGGTAAACCTTTATCTGAATCAACCGTTGACCATACAGTAGTTCTCCAATTTCTTTTTGTTTCTGTTGTGGTAATTACTTGTATCGGAGTTTCAATTACGGAACTTGATTTATTTTCTGGAATAAATGCAGCGGTGCATTCAACTGCAACGGCTGGACCTTTACGCTCAATTGACGGGGCTTTAACTGAGGTTTCGACATGGACTAGACCGACGAGATCTCTATTAATGCCGGCAATGATTCTTGGCTGGTTAGCCATATTTCCAGTATTGATCGTTGCTGGGGAATTTACTTCTTTCCTTAAAAGCAAATTTAGATCAGTGAAACGAACTGTTATAGAAGTGAGGTCAAATGAGTAGATTTCACTTCAAAACCATGAGCAAAAGGCCTCAAACGACCTTGCATGTCACCGGCACTGCATTGCTGTTTGTCTCGCTAATGATGCTTGTCTGCTCATTTGTTGAACTTTCTGACAATAAATCAATTTACCCACTACTAATAGCTTCTATTATTTGTGGACTTTTTGGAGGTGTAGCGCGACTATCCACTAAACCTGGAACATTAGGCCAAGCAGAAATTTTTTCTGCTGTAGGTGGTGCCTACCTATTTGTATCGCTTTTCGGAACTCTTCCTTATCTTTTTGCTGGAACTTTTGACCATGGGGACTCAAATTCATTAATCGAATTCACCGATGCTTTATTCGAATCGATTTCGGGTTATACAGCTACCGGTTCAACGGTTTTTGGTAGCCACAATCCTATTGAATCTCACGGTACGGGCATTCTTCTATATAGGCAATTGACCCAATGGTTAGGTGGATTGGGAATCGTAGTGCTTGTGGTAACTGTGTTGCCTTCTCTTCGTGCGTCCGGGCTTGGACTAATTAGCGCAGAAGCCCCTGGTCCTGAAAGTGATCGTCTCGCTTCTCGAGTTATTGATACTGCAAGAGAATTCTGGAAGATTTATTTCGTTTTAACACTATTAATTGGAGTCGGTTTATTTGCCGCTGGTATGGGTGGATTTGATGCTCTTGCTCATGCTCTAACCACAGCTGCCACCGGAGGATTTTCGACTCGTAGCGCGTCTATTGGATTTTGGGATAACCCCACAATTGAAATTGTTCTAATTATTGGAATGGTTTTGGGAGGATCCAGTTTCGCTCTTCATTGGCGAGCAACAAAAGAGCGACGTGTACCACACTTCAAAGATTCCGAATTTCGAGCTTATATAGGCTTATTCACTCTTGCTGCTGTTGTTATAACTTGGATTCTTTCTTCCAACGGTCTCGGATTCGGTCAAGCTTTACGGTCTGCCACATTCAATGTTGTAGCCCTAGGAACTAGCTCTGGCTTTAGTAACGCTACGGGAGATGGCAGCAGTGGTGACTTTGCTGCATGGGCGAGCGGCCCCCAAGCTATTCTGTTCATTTTTCTTATCTTCGGTGGGTGCACTGGATCTACTTCAGGCGGGGTGAAGGTATTTCGCCTGCAAGTTGGTGCCTTACACGCTCTTCGTTCTATACGGAAGTTTAGGAGACCCCGTGGAATTTTTCCTGTATTTCATGGATCAAAAGTTATTAGTGAATCCTTAGTGCAACGGGTCGCTGGCTTCATTGCTGTTTACGCAGTGCTTGTCGTCTCTGGAACAATTATTCTCACCATTTTGGATACAGATATAGTCACCGCGGCCAGTGGGGCGGTTAGCGCCTTAGGGAATATGGGCCCTGCTCTTGGAGAAGCAGGTCCGACGTCTTCATTTGCTGACGCCTATTCAGCACCATCACGATTAGTACTTGCGATTTTCATGCTTATTGGCCGCCTAGAAATATTTCCCATGCTATTAATGGTGATCTCTCCCTACAGAGTTACAAAGCAGCAAATCAGACAAATTCGTAAAAAGAATTATTCTTGAAGCAAGTTAGTTAAAAGAGACGCTAAATATCGTGGATCTTCGCTGCCACACATCTCTCTTGCACTATGCATAGCTAGCTGTGGGGCACCTAAATCTACTGTTCGAATTCCAGTCGAAGCCGCTGCAAGCGGACCGATTGTGGAACCACAAGGCATATCTGATCTACTTACAAAAGTCTGAAGCGGGACCGAAGTCTTCTCAGCAGCTAACTTCACAAGAGCAGCTCCAGGACCATCTGTTGCATAACGAACATTTGCATTATGTTTTAAAGCTGGTCCGTGATTGAGACGGATTTGATGATCAACATCATGTCGCTCCGGATAATTTGGGTGCGTTCCATGCGCACAGTCTGCCGAAATCATCAATGAACTGTCGGCGAACAGTGTGGAATCGTCACTACAAATATCCAAAACTTTCTTCAGGAGTGGGCCCAAAGCTCCAGTGGACGAGGTGCTACCGATTTCTTCGTGGTCGTAAAGAACCACCACCTGCAAAAAATCACTTTCTGAATCAGATACTGAGATCAAGGAGTTAACTGCAGCATGACAGGAAAGGAGATTGTCTATTCGTGACGCGCTAACAAACTCTTGATCTATTCCAGACAAAGTAGATGGTGTGAGGTCGTGAAGCATCAATTCAAACGACAAAACATCTTCTGCGCTTATATCTACTCTTTCTGCCAACTTTTCTAGAAGGCTCAACCCATCTTCAATTCCGGTTACTGGCTGCATATGATCTTGCCGATTAAGTACTAGTCCTTTTTCATTTACTTCACGATCAAGGTGTATAGCTAGTTGCGGTATGCGGGCTATTGGCTCATCTAACCGACAGAGTTTCTCAATAAAACCATCTTTACCCTTAGTTATGAGACGTCCAGAACAACCTAAATCTCTGTCTAGCCAACTGTTATTTAGTATTGAGCCATAAGTTTCTACTCCAAGACTACGCCAGCCATTTTTATTACTTTCAAATATCGGTTTGAGTCGAAGATTAGGACTATCTGTATGTGCCCCAACCACACGGACTGCTTTGGCGGAGTTTTTTGGTCTATTCACTGCAATGAGTGCTCCATCGCGCCTAAGGAACACAGATCGCTTCTCATCGAAGTCTGAAAGTAACTCAGCTTCGCTAAAACCAGCCTCTAAAAGCCTCCCTGAAGCAGAATTTACAGCGTGAAATGGACTCGGCGAAGAGTCAATGAACTCACAAAGGTCTAAAGCTACTTGTTTTCCAGTGCCAATCATTCCTCTATGATGATATGAAGAACTTGAAATTGCTACACATAGTTCACTAGTAATTTCCAATTAAAGTCACAATGAAGTGAAGTTCTTAGCACCAAAGAGTGCTTGCTAGGGATCAATGTCGCTCCAATGCAACTTAAAAAGTTAGATTTGGACGACCCTAATGACAAACAAATTACCTGAAACTCAAGGTCTTTACGACTCAAAGTTTGAGCATGATTCATGCGGAGTGAATTTCGTTTGTCATATAAAAGGGGAACGGAGTCACCACATTGTTGAACTTGGAGTTGGAGCGTTATGCCAAATGCAGCATCGTGGAGCACTCGGTGCCGAAACAAACTCAGGTGACGGAGCCGGAATCTTAATACAAATCCCAGATCGGCTTTATCGAGAAGAAGTTGAATTTGACCTTCCACTAATTGGCTTTTATGCCACTGGAATAGCTTTCTTGCCGAACGACGCATCAGAAGCAGAGATCGTTCTTGCTGACTTTGAGAAAATCTGCCACGAAGAAGAGCTGGAGATACTGGGCTGGCGGGAAGTCCCTATTGACGACTCCATGATCGGACCCGCTGCTCGGGCCGCACAACCGATGATGAAACAAGTATTTATTACTTCAAAGAATTCGCCCAACTCATCCGGTATTGATCTTGATCGACTTCTATATGGATTGCGTAAAAGAACCGAGCATGAAATACATGGAAATAATTCCAGTCAACAAACGTCTGAAGATAGTATGGCCGCTTCTTCGCAGCCGCACGAAGGTATTTATTTCCCATCTCTCAGTTCGAGAACAATCGTCTACAAGGGAATGCTTACAACGCCGCAGCTCGCAGAGTACTACCTTGACATAAATGATGAACGAACTGAGAGTGCTTTGGCGTTAGTTCACTCAAGATTCTCCACGAACACTTTCCCTTCTTGGCCGCTCGCTCATCCTTATCGACTCGTTGCCCATAACGGTGAAATAAATACTGTTCAAGGCAACCGCAACTGGATGAGAGCTCGAGAATCTCAATTAGAGACTGACCTGATACCGGGTGACCTCGAAAGGATCTTTCCAATATGTACACCAGGGGCAAGCGATACTGCAGCTTTTGACGAAGCTTTGGAATTGCTAGTAATGGGTGGCTACTCACTACCGGAAGCAATTATGACCATGATTCCAGAACCATGGGAACATAACAAAAAAATGCCGACAGACTTACGTTCCTTCTATCAGTACCATTCTTCTTTAATGGAGCCTTGGGATGGTCCTGCTTCCATAGCTTTCACCGACGGTACTGTTATAGGAGCCGTCTTAGATCGGAATGGATTGCGTCCAAGTAGGTATTGGGTCACCAAAGATGACCTTGTGGTTATGGCTAGCGAAGTAGGTGTCGTTAACGTCCCAGTCGATTCAATCATTGAAAAGGGTCGCTTGGAGCCAGGGAAAATGTTTCTAATTGACACCAATGAAGGACGAATAGTTCGTGATGAAGAAATCAAAGAAACGCTAGCAACTTCACGCCCATACCAAGAATGGCTTGATGCTAATCTATTTCCTCTCAACCGAATAGAAGAGTCCGATGAAGTCGCATTAAATACCACAACTCTTCTTCAACGACAGCAAATCTTTGGATACACACACGAACAACTAAAAATACTTCTTACGCCTATGATTCGAGACGCTAAAGAAGCTATTGGTTCCATGGGATCTGACACTCCATTGGCTGCACTGTCCAATAGACCAAAAGAAGTTTTCGATTATTTCCAGCAGTTGTTTGCACAAGTAACTAATCCACCTCTTGATGCAATCCGCGAAGAACTTATTACAGCTGTCTCAGGAACGTTAGGGCCTCGTCCAAATATTCTGAGTTTGTCAGAAGAAAATTGTAGGCAAATTTATCTTCCTCACCCCGTCATAACAGAAGCCGAACTTGCGCACTTAAAATCCGAAAATAAAAACTCCAACCTTCTAAAACCAGCGGTACTTGATAGCACTTTCCCGGTAAATGCTGGAACAACTGGATTGCAGAAATCTTTAATAGAGCTACAAAAGCAAGCAGAGGAAGCCATTCTTCAAGGGGCTGGAATACTTATTGTCAGCGACCAAAACACAAATGAATTAAGGGCTCCAATACCATCTCTTCTCTCAACAGGGGCCATCCACCACCACTTAACGAAAACTAAGAAAAGGAATCAAGTTGGTCTCGTGGTTGAAAGTGGTGACGCTCGAGAAACACACCACATCGCACTATTGCTTGGTTACGGCGCTTCTGCTGTGTGTCCTTATATGGCGTTTCAAACAATTGACCAAATCATTGAAGAAGGCCAATACGGAATTTCACCTAATTTGAATGCGGATCTAGCGAGAAAGAATTTCATCACTGCCTGCGACAAAGGTTTGCTAAAGATCATGTCCAAGATGGGGATCTCTACTGTTGCTTCATATACGGGAGCTCAAATTTTTGAAAGTATCGGATTAAATAATTCAGTCATCGAGCTTTGCTTTTCTGGAACAGCAAGTCGCATAGAAGGTGTTGGGTTTGAGGTCTTAGCAGAGGAAGTTCTCATTCGACATAGGTCTGCCTTTCCAAACAACTCTCAAGAAACCTCACATAGAACGCTTGAAATTGGGGGAGAATATCAGTGGCGGAGAGAAGGGGAGCATCATTTATTTAATCCCGAGACAGTTTTTCGCCTCCAACATGCAACGAGAGAAGGTCGTTACGACATCTTCAAACAATACACAGACCTTGTGAACAATCAAGCAGAACGTCTAGGCACCTTACGTGGACTTTTCAAATTCAAAAAGGGTTTGCAACCTTCTGTAGATATCGATGAGGTCGAACCAGTTGAAGACATCGTTAAAAGATTTTCGACTGGAGCAATGTCTTACGGTTCAATTTCTGCAGAAGCACACGAGGTTCTTGCTATAGCTATGAACAGAATCGGCGGAAAATCAAACACCGGAGAAGGAGGTGAAGATCCTGAACGGTTCACCCCTGATCAAAATGGAGATTTACGACGATCGGCGATAAAGCAAGTTGCTTCAGGTCGCTTTGGAGTTACTTCAGAATACTTAGTTAACAGTGACGATATTCAAATAAAGATGGCACAGGGAGCAAAGCCGGGAGAAGGTGGCCAGCTGCCTGGCCATAAGGTTTACCCATGGATTGCTAAGACACGACACTCGACACCTGGAGTTGCATTAATATCCCCACCGCCACACCATGACATCTATTCAATCGAAGACTTAGCTCAACTTATTTTTGACTTGAAAAATGCAAATCCAAAAAGTCGAGTACATGTGAAATTGGTAGCTGAAGTTGGAGTTGGAACAGTCGCTACAGGAGTATCAAAAGCTCATGCAGATGTGGTTCTTATCTCTGGCCATGACGGAGGAACAGGAGCCTCTCCGTTGACATCAATCAAACACGCTGGTGCACCTTGGGAGCTCGGTCTTGCAGAAACCCAACAAACCCTTCTCCTGAATCGTCTTAGGGACAGAATAGTTGTACAAGTTGACGGTCAATTAAAAACTGGTAGAGATGTAGTAATTGCAGCGCTACTCGGTGCTGACGAATATGGTTTTGCCACAGCACCATTAGTCGTAT
>MDSY01057330.1_pt1 | contig 14234 bp, 10 predicted proteins | sample 811131 | NCBI WGS metagenome assembly MDSY01 (sample SAMN05326643, study PRJNA326480) | marine metagenome | isolation source: seawater | place: Atlantic Ocean: South West | collected 2010 | reverse complement strand
GCGAGGATCGCGCGGGCGAGCACCTCGTCGCTGGCGGTGCGGCGGGCGCGGTCGTCGGCGAGGATCTCGACCAGCACCGCCACCTCGGATTCGGCGCGCACGGCGATCGGAAACCACGGCAGGGCGCTGCGCCAGGCGCGGAATGCGAGCAGCAGCAGATCGTGACGCTGTTCGACGTGCGCGCGCTCGTGGGCGATCACGGCCGAGAGCTCGGCCGGGCTCAGCCGGTCGAGCAGCCCCTGCGAGAGCACGGTGAGCGAGCCGACCCCGCGCGGCAGGCAGTAGGCCACGGGGGCGGAGTCGTCGAGCACGCGGGTCTGGGCACGGGTGGGGTGGGGCGAGGTCAGCAGGTCGAGGAGAGCATGGTGGCGCCGTCGCTGCCGCGTGACGATGACGACGGTGGCGACGAGGTGCCCGAGCAGGTAGCCGGCGAGGGCGAGCGCGGCGCCGAATGCGATCCCGCCGCCGAGTCGTGAGGCGGGGAGGACGCCGAAGCCGAGCGCCACGAACGCGCCGATCATCGAGAAACCGCCCGCCAGGCCGATCGCCTGCCACAGCAGGAGGGCGCGCACCGGCGCGCCGCTCGGCCAGGCGGCGCGAGCGAACGCGATCGGCACGGGCACCGCGAGCGCGACCGCGAACAGCGCCAGGCCGATCGACAGGGCGAAGAGCATCGGACTCAGCTGCTGCCCGCCAGGAGCCGGCGCAGCACGGCCGCGTCGTCGTCGGAGACCCCGCCGATGAAGCGCTCCAGCACGGCGCCGCGGTCGGCGGCATCGCCCAGTACCTCGTGCATCAGCTCGGCGACGTGGTCGGCGCGCGAGGCCGTCGCGCTGTAGCGGTGCGGGCGGACGGAGCGGTCGCTCGCGACGAAGCCCTTCTTCTCGAGCCGTGAGAGGACGGTGAGGATGGTGGTGGCGGCCAACGGGCGGCCGGACTCGCCGGCGTGGAGGCGCTCGAGCACGTCGTAGGCGGTGACCGGAACGGGCGAAGCCCAGACCGCATCCATCACCGATCGCTCAAGCTGCCCCAGTCCTGCCATGGTGCGATTCTACGCCGCGTCGAACTACTTCTACAGCACGTAGAAAAACGGGTATCGTGGAGCAGGAGCACGGGACGGGACCTTCGGCCCTAGGTGAGGACACTGCATCCCGCCAATCTTGCTCAGGGCCGTGAGGCACGGACCCGTCGTACGAGAAGGAGCAGACCCCGCGTGGATCCCCTAGACATCGCCCGCTGGCAATTCGGAATCACGACGGTCTACCACTTCCTGATGGTGCCGCTCACCCTGGGACTCGGGGCCACCGTCGCGATCATGCACACCGCGTGGGTGCGCACCGACAACCCGCAGTACCTTCGCATGACGAAGTTCTGGGGCAAGCTCTACCTGATCAACTTCATCGTCGGCGTCGCGACGGGCATCGTGCAGGAGTTCCAGTTCGGCATGGCCTGGAGCGAGTACTCGCGCTTCGTGGGCGACGTCTTCGGCGCCCCGCTCGCGATGGAGGGCCTGCTGGCGTTCTTCGTCGAGTCCACCTTCCTCGGACTCTGGATCTTCGGCTGGGGTCGGCTGCCCAAGAAGCTGCACCTGGCGACCCTGTGGGCCGCCGTCATCGGCTCGTGGCTCTCGGCGTACTTCATCATCGCCGCCAACTCGTGGATGCAGCACCCCGTCGGCGTCGAGCTGATCGACGGGCGGCCCGTGCTCGTCGACATCTGGGCGGTGCTCGGCAACAACACCGCCGTCGCCGCCTACACCCACACCCTCGCCGGCTCGCTCGCCGTCGCCGGCGGATTCCTTCTCGGCATCTCCTGGTACCAGCTCTGGCAGCGCCGCAAGGACGGCATCGACACGGTGGATGCCACCGGTCGCGTCGTCGTCGGCGAGGCAGCCGAGATCCCCGGCCGCGACCGCGCCGACCACAAGGTGTGGCTCACGTCGCTTCGACTCGGCGCCCTCGTCGCGATCATCGGATTCGGAGCCGTCGCGATCAGCGGCGACGTCCAGGCGAAGCTCATGTATGAGCAGCAGCCGATGAAGATGGCCGCCGCCGAAGGCGCCTGCCACACCGGCACCAGCTTCTCGATCCTGACCCTCGGCGACGTGGGCGCGACCGATTGCTCCAGCGTCACCACGCTCATCGAGGTGCCCGGGCTGCTCTCGTTCCTGGCCAACGGCGACTTCATCACCGACATGCCCGGCATCAACGACCTTCTGCCGCACTACCAGGAGACCTACGGCGCGACCCTGGTCGGCGACGGCCTCTACGGCGAGCACGCGGGCAGCGAGATCCAGTACGTTCCGCTGCTCTGGGTCACCTACTGGGGCTTCCGCATGATGATCGGCTTCGGTGCGATCGCCGCCTTCGCCGCCGCCGTCGCGCTGTGGCTGACGCGCAAGGGAACCGTGCCTCGCTCGCCGTGGATCATGCGGCTTGCGGTGCTCGGAATCCTCGCCCCGTTCGCCGCCAACTCGGCCGGCTGGATCTTCACCGAGCTCGGTCGCCAGCCCTTCGTCGTGGCGCCGAACCCGGACCCGAGCGGCATCGACGGGGTGTTCATGTTCACCGCCGCCGCTGTCTCGCCAGGGGTGACCGCGGGAGAGCTGCTGTTCTCCACGATCTCGCTCACCCTCGTCTACGGGGTGCTGCTCGCCGTCGAGCTGTGGCTGCTCGTCAAGTACGTGCGCGGCGGAGTGGTCTCGGCGATGCCTGAGCTTGCGCCGCACGATGACGATCCCGACGACCCGGACAAGCGCTCCGACGTCCTCTCGTTCGCCTACTGACCCGGAAATCGGAAGACACTGACATGGACGTTCTGCCCACCATCTGGTTCATCGCCATCGCCGCGCTCTGGATCGGCTACCTGCTGCTGGAAGGCTTCGACCTCGGCGTCGGCATGCACATGCTCGTCGGTGTGCGCGGCGACGCCGCCGAGAAGAACCGCCAGCGCCGCGTCATGCTCAACACGATCGGCCCGGTCTGGGACGGCAACGAGGTGTGGCTGCTGACCGCCGGTGCCGCCACGTTCGCCGCCTTCCCGTTCTGGTACGCCTCGTTGTTCTCGACGCTCTACGTGCCGCTTACGCTCGTGCTGCTCGGCCTGATCTTCCGCGCGGTCGCGATCGAATTCCGCGGCAAGCACCACACCGCCCGCTGGGCGAAGACGTGGGACTGGGCGATCGGCCTCGGCTCCTTCGTCAGCGCCTTCGGGATCGGCGCGGGCCTTGCCCTCACCACGACCGGGCTTCCGATCGACGCCAACGGCGACCGCGTCGGCGGACCGTTCGTGTTCCTCACCCCGATCGCCGTGCTCGGCGGGCTGGCGGTTGTCGGCTTCGCCCTCGTGCACGCCGCGACCTTCCTCGCGCTCAAGAGCGACGGCCCGGTGCGCGAGCGCGCCGGACGCTTCGTCAGCGGATGGGGCATTCTCGCGCTCGTGCCGATCGTCGGCTGGGTGCTCGTGGTGCAGCTCCAGAGCGGCGGGGTCGCCTCCTGGGCGCTCGTCGCCGTCGCCGTCGTCGCCGTGCTGCTCGGCTACGTCTCCGCGCGGGCCGGGCGCGAGGGTCGCGCCTTCGTCGGGATCGCCGTGTTCCTGGTCGCCGGAGCGGCGTCGATCTTCACGGCCGCCTACCCGGTGGTGCTGCCGTCGACGATCGACGCCGCCTTCAGCCTGACGATCTCCAACGCCTCCAGCGGCGACTACACGCTCGGCGTGATGACGGTCGTGACGGCGGTCGCGCTGCCAGTCGTGCTCGTCTACCAGGCGTGGAGCTACTGGGTGTTCCGCAAGCGCATCTCGGGTGAGCACATCCCCGCGGTGCACGAGATCCTTCCGGCGGTGCGCCAGCCGTGAGCCGGATGCGCGCGCGACTCGGCCAGTTGACAACGCGATTCGACGACGCGGGCCTGGGTGTTGGGGGGCCAGGCCCGCTTGTCGGGCTGACGGCGCTGGCCGTGCTGCGCGCGGTCGCGCTGGTCGTGATCGCCGAGTCGATCGCGATCGGCGTGACGGCCCTCGCCAACGGGACGGACGCGTGGCGAGACGCGTCGGTGCTCGGGGCGGCCGCCGTGCTCGCCCGTGCGGCGCTCGGCTGGGCCTCGCAGACCGTCGCCGCGCGCCTGGCGATCCGCTCCACGGAGCGGGTTCGTCGCGGCGTCGTGGCGCGCGCGCTCGACGCACCGGGCGAGCCCGGCGGCGGCACCGTCGTGCTCGCCACCAGCGGTCTCGACGAACTGGATGCGTACTACCGCCAGGTGGTGCCCGCGGCGGTCTCGGCTGCCGTCGTGCCGCTCGTGATCGGCCTGCGCATCCTCGGCACGGACTGGCTGAGCGCCCTCATCACCGCGCTCACCCTGCCGCTGGTGCCGCTGTTCATGGTGCTCATCGGCATGCACACCCGCGACCGCGTCGACCGGGCGACCGGCGCGCTGGAGCGCCTGGGCGACCACCTGGTCGAACTCGCGCGCGGACTGCCGGTGCTCGTCGGGCTCGGCCGGGTGGGCGAGCAGACTCGCGCCCTCGCTCGCATTCAGGACGAGTACCGGGAGCGCACGCTCGCCACGCTGCGCGTCGCCTTCCTCTCGGCCCTCGCGCTGGAGCTGATCGGCACCATCTCGGTGGCGCTCGTCGCCGTCGCCATCGGGTTGCGGCTCGTCGAGGGCCAGTTGGGCCTCGAGATCGGGCTGGCGGCGCTGATCCTGGCGCCCGAGGTCTACGCCGCCGTCCGCGAGGTCGGGGTCGCCTTCCACGCCGCACAGGGAGGGCTCGGCGCGCTCCGCCGTGCCCGCGACGTGGTGCGCGAGCCTGCGGACGCCGACTGGCGGCGCGTCGGCGGCACCGATGCGCACGTCGACGCCCTCACGGTGCGCTACCCGGGTCGCGACGATGCCGCCGCCTCCGGCGTCACCGCTGCGTTCCCCGCGGGCAACATCACGGCCCTCACCGGCCCGAGCGGCGCCGGCAAGTCGACCGTGCTCGCCGCGCTCGTCGGCGCGCTCAGCGCCGAGGCTGAGGTGCAGGGGGCCGTCCGAGTGCCGCGCGGCCCGATCGCCTACGCGGCGCAGGCGCCGCGGCTGGTCGCAGCGTCCGCGGCCGAGGAGCTCGCGCTCACGGGAGCCTCGGCCGGGGAGATCGAACGGATGCTCGCGGTCCTCGACCTCGGGTCGGTGGCGGGTCGGCATCCGGCGCTGCTGAGCCCGGGGGAGCGGCGCCGCGTCGCCGTTGCGCGCGCCCTGCTGCTGGCGCCTGGCGCCGTGCTCGTCGTGCTCGACGAGCCGACCGCGCACCTGGATGCGGCGCACGCCGAGCAGATGCGTCTCGAGATCGGCCGCCTGCGCACCGACGCCCCGGTCGTGCTCGTGTCGCACGAGCCTGAGACGGTCGCTCTCGCCAGCATCCGCATCCCGATCACGCCGCCGGCGGCTGGCGCACCCGCGCACGCGGCCGCGGCCGCCGCCGACCCGGTCGCAGTCGTTCGCTTCTCCGAAGATCCTGCGGATGAGCGCCCCGCGGCCCCCGTGGTTTCGGCGCACCGCGCCGAAACCTCCGGAGAAACGACTCACTCGGAGCCGCGCGCGGCGAGCACGGCGGGTGCGGAGTCGGCGCGCGAGGCCGCCGCCGAACCAGCCCGGATGCCGATCCTCGCCCGCGCCTCCCTCGCCATCCTTCTGGGTGTGGCCGCGACCGGCTTCGGCATGGCGCTCTCCGCCGTCTCCGGCTGGCTGATTGTGCGGGCGAGCGAGCAGCCCGACCTGATGTATCTGCTGGTCGCGATCGTCGGCGTGCGCTTCTTCGGCATCGGCCGCGCGGTCGCCCGCTACGCCGAGCGTCTCGTCACTCACGACGCCGTGTTCCGCGCCAGCGATGCGCTGCGCCTGCGGGTGTGGCGCGCGATCGCCGCCCGCGGGGCGGCGTCGGCTCGACTGCGGGAGGGCGGCACCGCCGTCGACTACCTCGTCACCCTTGTGCACGAGGTGCGCGATCTGGCGCCGCGCGTCATCGCCCCGATCGTCGTCGGGGTGCTGAGCGTGATCGGCGTCGTCATCACGACCGCATTCGTGCTGCCCGAGCTGACGCTCGTGGTCGCGCTCGCGCTCGTCATCGGGGTGGGGCTGGCGGTGCTGGTGACCGCGCTCACCGACCGTCGAGGCGCCGCCCCGCGGCTCGAGGCGCGCTCGGCCCACACCGCGGCCCTTGCCGCGCTGCTGCGCGGCGCCGACGAGGTGCGGGCGTCGGGTCTTGTGCCCGCGGCCCTGGCCGAGCTCGACCGTCTGGCCGACCGTTCGTCGCGCCTCGCTCGGCGCGCCGCCCGCGCCGAGGGCGCCGGGGCTGCGGTCGCCGTTGTCGCCTTGGTGGGGCTTGCCGTCGCCGTCCCGAGCCTCGCGGCCCCGTTGGTCGCGGCCGGAGCGACCAGCGCGCCGACCGTCGCCGTCATCGCTCTGCTCGCGCTCGCCACGCTCGACCCGGCGCTCGCGCTCGTGGAGGCGACGCGGCTGACGCCGCGCCTGCTCGTCTCCTGGCGCCGGCTCTCGGCGCTGCGTGCCCCGGCGGCAGACGCCGCCGCGGCTCCCGACGAGGCGTCGTCCACGGACGCGTCACGCGGCCTTGTCCTCAGCGGTCTTGTCCTCACCGACCTCGCCGCCCGATGGCCTGGCGCCGACGAGCTCGTGTTCGAGCATGTCAGCGCGCAGGTCGATCGGGGCGAGTGGCTGCAGGTGAGCGGCCCCTCGGGGGCGGGCAAGTCGACGCTGCTGACCGTGCTGCTGGGCGGGCTGCGTCCGGCATCCGGCGACGTCCGTCTCGACGGGGCGCCGATCGAGGTGGCGTCCGACGACGCGATCGCGGGGGAGGAGCGCCGCCAGGTGGCGTGGTGCCCGCAGGATGCGCTGCTGTTCTCGTCGACGATTCGGGCGAACCTGCGCATCGCCCGGCCGCGCGGCCATGAGCCCAGCGACGAGAGCATCCGCGAGGTGCTCGACCGGGTGGGGCTTCGGCGTCTGCTCGCCAGCATGCCCACCGGTCTCGACACTCGGGTCGGTGCGGGCGGCGCGGCGCTGTCCGGCGGCGAGCGTCAGCGACTCGCCGTCGCCCGTGCGCTCCTCACCGACGCCGAGGTGGTGCTGCTCGACGAGCCGACCGCCCACCTCGATGCCGACGGGGCCGCCGCGCTGATCTCCGACCTGCGGCGGGCGACCGCCGATCGCATCGTCGTGCTGGTCTCGCACCGGGCCGCCGACGCGGAGTCGGGGGATGCGCGCATCCTGCTCAGCCGGGCCGCAGAGGATCCGTCGGCACTGCCGACGACCGCTCGATTCGAACCCCTCGCGTCCGTACGGTAGAGTAACTCGTCGGCCCCACTGCAGTGAGGCCATTGGGGTATGGTGTAATTGGCAACACGGCTGATTCTGGTTCAGTTGTTCTTGGTTCGAGTCCAGGTACCCCAGCAGTAGATCGAAGATTCTCGCCCCGTCCGCGGGGCGTTTTCTTTTTCGCACCCCCGCACTGGCGCTGCGGCCGTGCGAACGGGGGCACCTCGATTCGCCCCTAGGGTGAAGGGAGTCTTTTCTTCTTCCCAACCCTGCAGGATGCTTTCATGACGACCGATTCCGCCACCCCTTCGCCCGTGCGCCGCTATCTGGCGCTCGCCCTGGTGGGGGTGATCGGCGGTGCGCTCTCCGGCGCCTTCGGCGTCGGCGGCGGCATCGTGATGGTGCCGCTCCTGATCTGGCTGGCGGGCCTGGACCAGCGTCACGCGGCCGCCACCTCGCTCGTGGCGATCCTGCCGACCGCGATCGCCGGTGCGGCCAGCTACTTCGCGCAGGGCGAGGTGAACGTTCTCGCCGGCCTGCTGATCGCCGCCGGTGGAATCGTCGGCTCGATCATCGGCACCCGCCTGCTCAAGAAGCTGCCGATCGGCTGGCTGCGCTGGCTGTTCATCGCGCTGCTGCTCGCGGTCGCCGTGCAGACGATCCTCGAACCGCCGGCCCGCGGGGTCGACCTCGAGCTCACGACCTGGACGATCGTCGGCCTCGTCGGCCTCGGCGTCGCGATGGGAGTCGCGGCCGGGCTGTTCGGCATCGGCGGCGGCGTCGTCGCCGTTCCCGTGCTGATCGCGCTGTTCGGGATGGGCGACCTGGTCGCCAAGGGCACCTCGCTGCTGGCGATGATCCCGACCGCCACCACCGGATCGATCGCCAACCTCCGCAACCGTCTCGTGCGGCTCTCCGACGGGCTGATCGTCGGCATCTTCGCGACCGGCGCGAGCTTCGGCGGTGTGGCCCTCGCGTTCTGGATGGAGCCGCGCGTCGCCGCGATCCTGTTCGCGCTGCTCGTGCTCTTCGCTTCGGTGCAGCTCTCGATCCGCGCGATCAAGGCGCACCGCGCCGCCCGTAACGACAAGCCCGACACCGACGCGTAGCGGCGTCGCGGCGCGCACCGCAGCGCTACAGCGCGATGGACTCTCCCGGCGCGAGGACGAAGTACTCTCCGCCGCGTTCCGTCGTCGCGCGCTCCAGGCGCGGGCTGTGGAGGCCGAAGCCGGCTACCGAGAGCGTCATCTCGTGGATCGGAAAGACTCGCCCCGCGCCCACCGCGAGCACGTAGTCCATCGCCTCGCCGATCTTCAGCCAGGGCGCCCCGACCGGGGCCGCCAGGGTCTCGACCGGCACGTCGGGCACGGTGTAGGAATCGCCCGGGTGGAAGAGCTCATCGTTGACCAGCACGCCCAGGTTGTCGACGACCGGAATCGAGGCGTGGATGACGTTGTGGCGCCCGCCGAAGAACTGCAGCGTGAACGCCCCGATCTCGACGGTCTGCCCGGCGGTCACCACCTCGACCTCGAACTCGCTCGCCGCATCCACGACGCCCTGCGGTCCGAAGATGCGGGCCTCGGGACTGTCCTCCAGGACCCGGCGGAGCTGTTCGGGAGTCCAATGGTCGGCGTGCTCGTGCGTGATGACGACGGCGACCGTGCCGTGGAAGTCGGGCGGAGTCAGAAAGGAGCCGGGATCGATCACGAGCAGGTCGTCGGCGCGCTCGATCAGCAGAGTGGCGTGTTCGTACTTCGTCACCTTCACACGGCGAGCGTACCCGCGCCGCTATCGTGGCGGTGTGTTTTCCGACCTTCCCGAAGCCCAGCTGCGCGAGTACCAGAGCTCACAGATCACCCCCGATGACTTCGACGAGTTCTGGGCTCGCACCATCTCGGAGGCGCGCGCAGCGGGCGGCGAGGTCACGCTCACCCCGGTCGACACCGGGCTGGTGACGGTCGAGGTCTTCGACGTGACGTTCTCGGGTTTCGGCGGGGAGCCGATCAAGGCCTGGTTGCGGCTGCCGGCGCAGCGCAGCGGCCCGCTTCCGACGGTCGTCGAGTACGTCGGCTACGGCGGAGGCCGCGGCCGCCCGACCGAGAACCTGCTGTACGCCTCGGCGGGCTTCGCGCACTTCCACATGGACACCCGCGGCCAGGGCTCGACCTGGTCGCCCGGTGCGACGGCGGATTCGGCGGTGGCGGGCCCTCAGATTCCCGGCTTCATGTCGCGCGGCGTCGACAGTCGTGAGACCTACTACTACCGCCGGGTGTTCACGGATGCGGTGCGCGCGGTCGATGCGGTGCGCTCGCTCGAGGTCGTGGACTCATCCCGCGTCGCCGTGACCGGCGGAAGTCAGGGGGGAGGCATCACGCTCGCGGTCGCCGCTCTCGTGGAGGGGCTGGTCGCCGCGGTGCCGCACGTGCCGTTCCTCTGCGACTTCCCGCGCGCAGTCACGATCCACGACTCGGAGCCGTACCACGAGCTTGTGCGCTATCTGCGGACGCACCGCGAGAAGGTCGACGCGGTGTTCGAGACGCTTTCGTACTTCGACGGGGTCAATTTCGCCAAGCGCGCGAGTGCTCCGGCATGGTTCTCGGTGGCGCTGATGGACGAGACGTGCAAGCCGTCGACGGTGTTTGCTGCGTTCAATGCGTACGCCGGGCCGAAGAACATCGATGTCTGGCCCTTCAACGGCCACGAGGGCGGTGGCCCCGACACACTCGCCCGCACGATGAAGATGCTTCACGGAGTGTTCGGCACCGCCTGAGTGTTCCGTGGCTATTGCCGGCGGTTGATACCCCCTAGGGGTACTATCGACGTGTGATCGAGGACATCAAGAAGCGCGCCCTGCACCGCACGAAGATCCTGCAGGGACAGCTGCGCGGCGTTGAGAAGATGATCGAGAACGAGGACTACTGCGTCGACATCATCACGCAGTCGCTCGCGATCCAGAGCTCGCTGCGCAGCCTCAACAAGCTTCTCGTCGAGAACCATCTGCGCACCCACGTCGGCGAGATGTTCGACGCGGGTGCCGAATCACGCGACGCGGCCGTCGCCGAGCTGCTGACGGTCTTCGAGCTGCAGAACAACCGAGGGAACTGAGATGGCACGCGACACTGCCACGAACGAGCACGACCACCACGAGATGGCCGAGAGCGGCGCCGCCGAGCACGGCGCGCATGACAACGCCGCGCATGAGCAGGGCGCACACGACCAGGGCGCTCACGAGCACAGCGCTCACGAGCACAGCGCCCACGACCCGGCGCGGTTCAAGCGGCTGTTCTGGATCACGCTCGTCCTGACCATCCCGACCCTCGTCTTCTCGACCGGACTGCAGGACATCCTGGGGCTCTCCGGTCCGCGCTTCCCCGGCAGCCAGTTCATCCCCGCCGCCTTCGGCCTCGCGATCTTCGTCATCGGCGGGCGCATCTTCCTGCAGGGGGCCTGGCACGAGCTGCGCGTGAAGTCGCCCGGCATGATGACCCTCATCTCGCTCGCGCTCGTCGTCGCCTTCGGCTACTCCGCCGCGGTCACGCTCGGCTTCGAGGGCATGGACTTCTGGTGGGAGCTGTCGACCCTGGTGGTCATCATGCTGCTTGGGCACTGGATCGAGATGAGTGCCGTGATGGGCGCCCAGAACGCGCTCGGCGAGCTCGCGAAGCTCGTGCCCGACACCGCCGAGCGCGTGCGCGACGCCGAGCATGCGGCACCGGATGCCGAGAGCGAGCGGGTGCCGACCGCGGAGCTCCGTGTCGGCGATCTGCTGATCGTGCGCCCGGGGGAGCGCGTTCCCGCCGACGGCGAGATCGTCGACGGCGAGGCCGAGCTCGACGAGTCGCTGCTCACCGGGGAGTCCGCTGCCGTGGCGAAGATCGCCGGCGACACGGTCATCGGCGGCAGCGTCGTCGCGGGCGGCGCCCTCGTGATCAAGGTCGCCAAGCTCGGCGACGACACGGCGCTCGCCGGCATCATGCGGCTCGTGTCGGATGCGCAGACCAGCAAGTCGGGGCAGCAGCTTCTCGCCGACCGGGTCGCCGCGCTGCTGTTCTACGTCGCCGTGGCGGCGGCGGTCATCACGCTCCTCGTCTGGTACCTGCTGATGCCGGATGACCCGGCCTTCGTCATCAACCGCGTCGTCACGGTGCTCGTGATCGCCTGCCCGCACGCGCTGGGGCTCGCCATTCCGCTGGTCGCGCAGCTGTCGACCTCCATCGGGGCTCAGCGGGGCATCCTGATCCGGGAGCGCGCGGCGCTCGAGACGGCGCGCGAGATCGACGTCGTCGTCTTCGACAAGACCGGCACGCTGACCCGCGGCGAACTCGCCCTCTCGCGCTGGGTGCCGTCGCCCGGGCAGGACGAGCAGGAGATCCTCCGGCTCGCCGGTGCCGTCGAGTCGCGCTCGGAGCATCCGATCGCCCGCGCGATCGTGACCGCGGCGCGCTCCCGGCGGCTCAAGCTCGGCCGACCCAAGGGCTTCACGGCGCTGGCAGGTCGCGGCGCGAGCGCGATCGTCGACGGGCGCGAGCTGCGCGTCGTCAGCGGCCGCCAGATCACGGCCGCCGGCCTGCGGCTCGAGAACGGGATGGTCAACGTGCAGCGCGAGCTCGCAGCCAAGGGCCACACCCTCGTCTACCTCGCCGAGGGCGACCAGGTGCTGGGCCTGTTCGCGCTCGCCGACGCGGTGCGCGAAGAGTCGGCCGAGGCGGTGAAGCTGCTGAAGCAGCGCGGCATCCGAGTCGCGATGATGACGGGCGACTCGCACGCGGTCGCCGATTGGGTGGCTGCGGAGCTCGGCATCGATGAGGTCTACGCGGAAGTGCTGCCCGAGCAGAAGGCAGCGACCGTGGCGCGCATCCAGAACGGCGGGATGCACCGAGTGGCGATGGTGGGCGACGGCGTCAACGACGCCCCGGCGCTCGCGACCGCCGACCTCGGAATCGCGATCGGCGCCGGCACCGACGTCGCGATCGAGTCGGCGGGCATCGTGCTCGCCTCCAGCGACCCGCGGGGCGTTGCCGACGCGATCGCGCTGAGCCGCGCGACCTACCGCAAGATGCTGCAGAACCTGGGCTGGGCGGCCGGCTACAACGTCGTCGGGCTGCCGCTCGCGGCGGGCGTGCTCGCCGGGGTCGGCTTCCTGATGCCGCCCGCGGTCGGCGCGATCGTGATGAGCGCATCCACCGTCGTGGTAGCGCTCAACGCGCAGCTGCTGCGCTTCGTGCGCTTCGCGCGGTAGTCCGCGCGCGCTGGCATACTCGGGGGATGGTGACGACGCAGGCGAAGCACCTCGTCGTCGCCATCAACCCCTCCGCCTCGTTCGGCTCCACCCGGGGCGTCGGGCCGCGGGTCGTGGACGCGCTGCGAAAGCTCGGCCACACCGTCACCGCGCTGACCGAGCCGGATGCGAAGTCCCTGCTCGCGGCCGCCCGCGCCGCCGTCGCCACGCGCCCCGACGCGCTGATCGTCGTCGGCGGTGACGGCATGGTCAACCTGGGGGCGAACCTCGTGGCTGGCAGCGAGGTGCCGCTCGGCATCATCCCCTCCGGAACCGGCAACGACATGTCGCGAGGCCTCGGCATCCCGCTGGACGACCCGGAGCGCGCGATCGAGACGCTCGTCGCTGCACTGCAGAAGCCCGCGCGAGTGATCGACGCGATGCGCGTGAGCTGGCCCGCGACGGAAGGCGAACCGGCGGGGGAGCGCTGGTCCGCTGGATCGATGAGCGCCGGCTTCGACGCCATCGTCAACGAGCGCGCCAACTCGATGCGGCACCCGAAAGGCCCCAGCCGCTACATCCTCGCCCTGCTCGTCGAGCTCGTCCGACTCGCCCCGATCAGCTACCGGCTGGCCTTCGATGACGAGGTGCTCGAGATCGAGGCGCTCATGGTCTCGGTGGGAAACAATTCCTCGCTCGGCGGCGGCATGAAGATCACCCCCGATGCGAAGTTCGACGACGGGCTGCTCGACGTGATGATCGTGACACCGCTGTCGCGGCTCGCGTTCCTGCGCATCTTCCCGCGCGTGTTCGCGGGCACGCACGTCACCGATCCGCGCGTCATCCTGCGTCAGGCGAAGCGCATCCGGATCGAGGCGAAGGGCATCGTCGCCTACGGCGATGGTGAGCGTTTCGCACCTCTGCCGCTCGACCTCGAGGTCGTTCCCGGCGCGCTCAAGGTGCTGGTCTGAGCCGATTTGGGAGAGCCGCAGATGCTGTGGCATACTCGTACGGTTGTCATCCGGCCCCATCGTATAGCGGCCTAGTACGCCGCCCTCTCACGGCGGTAACGCGGGTTCGAATCCCGCTGGGGTCACCAACACAAAAAACCCTCGGTTCGCCGAGGGTTTTTTCTTTGCCGGAGTTCCCGGGCGCGACGTCGGCGGCACGCGGCAGACTGTCGGTATGTGCGCGAGCTACGGTTTGCAGGTCACCGCCGACGAACTCCACGACGCCTTCGGCACGCTCGATGAGCGCGGCAGCGCCCCGGCGCTCGCCGAATGGCTGCAGCAGCACGCCGAGAAGCCCGTCAAGCCGACCGGCGTGCACGCGCTGAACCTCAACCCGATCGTGCGCGAGCGGGAGCGCGAGGGGGAGCATCGGCGCACGATCGACCTCGCCTGGTGGAAGCTCTGGGTCGGCGGGGAGCCGGCGAAGTTCCCGGCGATCAACGCCCGGGTCGAGAAGCTGCTCTCCTCGGGCGCGTGGTCCGGTCCGACGAAGTCGCGGCGCGCGCTCGTTCCGGTGACCTCATACCTGGAGAAGGGCCGGTCGTTCGAGCTGCCCGAGGGGCTGTTCGCGCTCGCCGCCATCTACAACGTCACCCAGCGGCCCGACGACACATGGATGGTCTCCTACGCGATCGTCACGCGGCCGGCCGCACCGAACGTCACCGAGATCCACGACCGGATGCCGCTGATCGTGCG
>MDSY01148514.1_pt1 | contig 14235 bp, 13 predicted proteins | sample 811131 | NCBI WGS metagenome assembly MDSY01 (sample SAMN05326643, study PRJNA326480) | marine metagenome | isolation source: seawater | place: Atlantic Ocean: South West | collected 2010 | reverse complement strand
TATCTCCCAATGAAATAAAAAAGTTGGCATTGGTAGCATTTATTCTATCAATATTTCCAAGTAGCGTTGCTGATGGAAAAACCCCTAACTGATTTGTGTTATCTCCATAGAGATGACCTCCTATGATAAATGAATAATCTCCATTTTTCTTATTAAAATAAACGCTATGCCCGTTAAAGGAAGACCTGAGACTATCATTACTGATAATATTATTACAGAAAGAACTTTCACCAATCAAAAAAAAGGAGAGAAAAGAGAAAAATACAGAAATCTTATTTAGAGGATTTGCCAAATTTAATTCCATACATTAATTCCTTTATGTTTTTTTGTTTATTGGTCATAAATATATTGTCAATACTTAGAATTGATTTTTTTTCAATTAAGTATTTCATTTCTATGTCACTGAGTGTTGTATTAATTACATAGATTTCAGCGGGTCCAAATTCTGGTTTCTTTTGAAATGCTGTAAATCCAATTCTGCTGTTGGTAACAGTAGAATTGTTTATATCAAGGGTAGATTTATCTTTGGCTGCAAAAGCAATTTCTGAGTTTAGTATATTTAAATTATCTACTTTTATTCTACTATTCTCTCCTGAACTTATTGCTTTATCTAAAACACCATCAATGACACCATTGTTAATGGTTATTGCACTACCTGAAGCATCAATAGCATCGTTTCCTATATTATAAAAATTACATTGCTGTATATGACCATCCGAAAAATCTAAGTCAAGAGCATCAGCATTAGATTTACGAAAATTACAATTATTTAATACAAAAGAAGACCTAAAAATATTTACATAATCATCTCCGTCTCTATTAGACAAAAAATTACAATTAGAGAAATTAACGGGTGATTGATAGAATGTAATTGCTCCACTTAATGACCAATTACCTATTTTAGGGTTTGATAGATTATCAAATTCGACATATTTAATCTCTGAATTCTTTCTTGCATTTATTACACTCAAACCAGCGGATGTTGAATCTGAAGATGTAATACTAATAAAATCATCTTTAGTACCCTTAAGTGATATTTGAGAATTAGATAAGATATGGGCTCCATTAATTAAATCTATAGTTAAAGGAGCTGAACCTAGTACTTTGGTGCCTGAGGGAATAACCAAAACCCTATCTAGAGTCCAATTTCCATTCTTAAAGTATATTTCATTTTTTTCTTCATCAAAATCTATCCAATCAAACTCTTTGAAATTGGCATCCATTCTATGAATATCTGTGCTCAAATCATAGGTGCTTGCAGGGGCATAAAATTGCAGGGAAGTAGAATGTATTTTTTTGGCACCTAAAATCTTATAACTTAATGTTAAATCTTCCGTTTTGATACTATCTGTAATTACATCAGAGGGTACTGTAAATTTTTGATAAAAAATACTGTTCCCTTTTTCTTTTAAACGTGCATCAATTATCTGTAATGAGTCAATTTTAAAAATTTTATTTTTATAATTCAAACTAACTCCTAAAATAGGAAAACCTGATTCGTTTTCAATGGGTACAACTATCTTATTGTTACTAATTACAGGCTTATATGCTATTATGTTTGGTGCATCTTCCAAAAGTTTTCTAATTTGTTTTTGACGCTCATAGAAAATATTTTTCTTAAAATTTATATGTGGAAAAGACCTATGTAAAATAGTTTGATTTTTGTTTAAATCTGCTTTGTGCTTCTCAAAAAATGAATCAAGAAAATAACTATCAGTAAAATCTTCTAAATAAGAAATATACTTGCTAAAAAAAACAGGATCATTAAAGATTAAATAATGAAAATATAAGGAAGTGTTCTCTAATGATTCCCTAAATTTTAATTCATCTGAATTGTATTTGTCTTGTCCTATTAAACCTTTTAATGTTAAGGCTTCATGTGCTAAAATTTCTGCATCATATGCAATAGGTTCTAATTTGCTTGTAATTGGGTTGTAATAAAATCGAATATTGTGGGCTGCAGTTGCATGCATAGCAAAACCAATGTCAGAAATTGCAAAATATTTTGCTAAAACATCTATATCAAATACATCAGCAGCAGCTAAGTCACCAATTCTAAAAAGTTCAAGCAGATTGGTTGCTTGTTGAAATAATGGTTGTTCTTCCTTGCGTTTTTCTAAATTTGTAAATGTTTCTATGCGGTTGTCATAAAAAGCATATTCATTTGTACCAAATTTAATGATAGGCCCTTCTCTTCTGCCTTGGCTCTCGAGTAATCGTTTATCAAAATGTTCCTCTATTGCATAAATACCTAAATCTGCTCCATTTATAATCAAATTGGTAAAGTAATATCTTGCAGCCAATATTCCTTGAGATTGATTTAAAGCAGAATAAAACCACTCCTTAAGATAACCCCTTGTTTTAGGGTGCTGTATTGAGAATTTTTTCATGCCCTCAACAGTTCTATCATTTTTGATTTTAATACGAAATGACCATTTTTTATCATCAGACCAATGATCTGGTAGAGTTCCTTTAATTCTTGCTTTTGCCTTTATTTTTTGTCCCTGATAGGTCATACTTAAAGGAACATACTCTTTAAGATGGTCTGCCAAATAACCATAACTCAAAGCTTGGTCACGGGTATAAGCAAGTTTTTGATAATCTAAATGTTCAATATCCAAATTGAGTTCTTCAATATCCTCAAACAAACTATAAAAATAATTAATTGGTATTTTGATATTTGTTTCTATTATTTCACTCAAACCGATATTCATATATCCTTTTTTATGGGATAATGCACCAGCGAAAAACGCAACTATCAATACAAAGAGAAGAGAAAAACCCAGAATGCTAATTCTATATTTTCTGAACTTTTTGTTCTGTTTATGTCCTTTAATTATTTTCATCTAATTAAATTTATTACAATTTCTATTCGTTATTAGTTTGTAGCTGTATCTATAAATGAAAAGCTTAGGGTAGGATTAATTTCTTGAAGCTCATTCTTTATTTGAGTTACTTTCTCAAAATCCGTAAATTCAATATATGTTGATATTTCAAACATGTTTTCTGTTTCATCAAACCTTTTAATATCAACAGATGTACAATAATCACTTAATATCTTTGTAATATCCTTAATATCTAGATTATCCTTATTTGCTGTAGATATTGTAAAATACAAATTAAAATTTTCGCTTTTATCATTTGCCATCTTCTTAAGTAAGATAATTACAAGAATAATGATAACAATGGCAACAATTGTGATTAAACGCTGGTCTGCTCCAAGACCTAAACCAATACAAATACTGAGAAACAAATAGACTAATTCTTCTGGTTCTTTAATTGCCGATCTAAATCTCACTATTGAAAGGGCACCTACTAACCCTAAGGATAGAGCTAAGGATGACTTAACTATTGCAATAATTACCATAGTAACCATTGCCAACATGATAAAGTTGTTTGAAAATGCTTTTCTATTTGAAATACTGTTGGCATATCGCTGATATACAAGTGAAATTACCCAGCCCAAAAAAGCTGCTAAAATTAAATTTAAAATAAACCCAAGTAATGGTAGGCTTGTGCTCTGAGTGGTTATGTACTGTTCAAATGATTCAATTTTATCCATTGTTTTATTTATTTATTTATTTATTTTAAAAATACGCTCTCCGTTAAATAGGTCATTACAAGCAACATCGATTTAACTGAACACCTATTTAAATAGTGTCTATTTAATATTTTGGTTGTTATTTTTTAGTTTGTGTTCATTAATAGCATCTCTTAAAAGGACTTCAGCAATTTTCGTATCACCAAATCCTTTTGAATCCATTTTATGTGGCCCTTTATAATTTGTAAACCACAATTTTATAATTTCTGAAATGCCATAATAGTTTTTATTTAAGTCAATAATATCATTAACATTATACAATGGAGAATTAAGAGAAACTGCAATTAATTTGTCATCTCGCTCTCCCTTATCCATTAAAAATAGAACCCCTATTATTTTACATTTTATAATACTACCTTTTTCTGCTGGAGGTCCAAGAACTAATATATCTAATGGGTCTCCATCTCCTCCTTTTTCCTTTGAGAGTAGGGTTTGTGGAATCAGTCCATAATTCCCGGGATATCCTAAATAATTTACAATTCTTGGTTTGTCATCAATTAACTCCCATTCAATTTTTCCATTTAGTTTATTGAGTTCCCATTTATCTAACGTACCTGACGGAATTTCAATTATTGCATTAATAGTACCATCTGCATTAATGGGGATATAATCTGTTAATAAGTTGATGCTTTTTGTATCGTTGGGTGATACATTTTTGTTGGATTGAAAATTTTCGCATGAAACAAAAATAAATAATGATGAAATACAAATAAATAAGAAAAAGTGTTTTTTCATTAGTTTAAAAGGAACCTTAATATGTTTAAAAAAAATGATATCGATTATTTTTACACTACTTGCCAAGGACTATCTCTCTTTTATTATTTAATTCATTAATTAATACTTCAGTAAAAGAAACAAACAAAGCCAGGAAGAAAAAATTCCTATTACTTAACGTGTAACCAATTAGTTGATAAGAGGTGCTGTTAATAATAATAATTCCAAAAAAACCTAAAAGTAATACAGACAAAATATTACGTATTCTTTTATCTTTAGCCTTTTTCTTAACCAATGTGACTATTTGATAAAATCTTATTCCATATGCCATAAAAAGAATGAGGCCAATTATTCCAGCATTTGCTATTAAATTTAAGGTACCCACGTGGTATTCTCCCATTTGTCCACCCAATGGATAAGAAGACACGAATTTCTCGGAAAAACCCACTCCAGTAATGGGGTTTGTATAAACTACCTCTAATACGTTAGGTAAACGAGTTTTAATTCTATTTTCATTTTCAAAATTTCCCTCTGAAAACTCAACCAATTTGTTAAATCTTTCCAGAGTATAATTAAAAGATTTTGATATCTGAGGTACAGATACAATAGCTATTACTGACACTCCAGTAATTAAAATAAGTTGTTTAAAAAACTTGCTAAAGTTACTTTTTTGTATCAATAAAAAGCCTAAAATCACAAACAGATAAACAACTATCCAAGCCTTTGTTGCAGAAATTACAACAGCTAACGTTGAAAAAACCAAACTAATAACAATAATTAACCTCAAGATTATATTTTTAAAGACATTTAATAAAACCAAACACATTAAAAGTGCTAAATATAGAAGTTCGGCATACAATCCAGTGGGTCGAATATCAACTGATCCATCTACAACTCTACCATTTATTTCAGTAATAGATGCAGAATTGCCTAAAAAGAAATATACCATTAAGTGCCCTTGAAAGATATTGTATAATTGAGAAATGAAAACTAAAATAACAAATGGAGAAAATAAAATTGCAAACTTAAACCAATATTCACTTTTTGGAATCAAAATTGGCAATGAAAAAAACAACGTATATGTTAAAAATGTTTTTAAGTAAACTATAAAAAAACTAAGATTAAAACCATAAAATAAAGAAATTACATTCAAAAAAACTAAATAGATGAGGAGAAATTTGTATTGAGTTTTGAATAAACTATTCATTTTTTTTCCTTTTTTATACAAAGCCTTCATGAAGGCAATAAGAATAAAAAAACCGAAATAGCCAAGTTCAAGTCCAGACCCAATTCCAATCTTTGGAATATTATGATCTGTTCCTTCTACGATTCTAAAAAGCGTGCCAGGTGCCATCATTAATAAAAAAACAAAAGCAACCCAAAAATAATCTTTCTTAGATTTATAAAATAAAACTAAGGTTGTACTAAAAAATACTTTATTGAGAATTGAAGGAGCGTAGTATACAAAATAAATTGCTAGCCCAAACAATAAAAAAAGTTGAAAAAAATCTTTAAAAATTCCCTTATTTGAAAAATTAAAAATAGTTTGTGAGTTTACAGGTACTGTTAACATTAAAAAATTTCCTTTATAAATTTTGCGGGAACACCTCCAACGATTGTTCTCTCCTTTGCATTATGGTTAACTATACTTCCAGCTGCAATAACAACTTCTTTATTTATACTAATCCCTTGCAATATGATGACGCCAGCTCCTACATAAACATCATTCCCAATAAAAATTGAGCTTTGGGACTTTGAGTAAAATGAAGCAATAGATGAATTTCCCAAATCTTGATGAGTAATAAAAGTACATTGCATTGAAATTGTTACATTAGAGCCAATGTTGATTTCATCTCTTAAATCGAAAAAACAATTTTTCCCGATATGACAGTTATCACCAATGGTTAAGTTTTGGTAATTTTCACAATTGTGAAAGGTAATACCCGTTTCTATATCACAATTTTCACCAATACTTGCACCATATCTTTTGAGAATAATATATAAAGATTCTTTATCTACAAATTGTATAAAATTATTGGCAACATTAAAACCAAATAAATGAATTCTTAACCAAAATTTAAATAAATTAAAAATCGCATTAAGAGTTCTAATTTTTTTGGATATGCCTAATTTTATAATCATTTTAAAAATTGAATTTTTTTAAATGTTCAATTATATAATTTACCTCATCATCAGTTAATTCAACATGTAATGGTAAAGTGATAAACTTATCGACTTCTTTTTCAATAAATTCACAATCCTTAGCATAAGGTTTAAACAAAGGCTGTAAACTTAAAGGAGTATAATGACAACCTGTTGCAATACCCTTAGATTTTAAATATATCATTAAATCGTCACGCTTTTCTGCACGTATTCCAAACATTTGGTAACAATAGTTCTCCGGTTCAAAAGGCACTAATGAGTCAACTCCATCTATATCTTTTATGCCATTTAAATACATCCTAATTATTTCTGCCCGTCGTGCATTAAACTTTGGAAGTTTTTTTAATTGAGCTAATCCAATTGCAGCGGCTAAATCGTTCATGTTATATTTATAGCCTAAGACATTAAGTTCATAAAACCAATGTAAGGCGTCCTTGTTAGCATCTGTATAAGCTTGAGCTGTTTTCCAATTGTCTTTATCAATACCTACCCAACGCATGGCCTTGACATCTTTGAATAACTCGGGTTGGTCTGTAACCATCATACCGCCGTCACCGGTGGTCATTAATTTTTTCTCTTCAAATGAATAGCAACCTATATCACCCCAAGTACCCAACACTTTTCCTTTATAAATTGCTCCAGCAGTATGAGCACAATCTTCAATCACTGCTAATCCTTTTTCCTTGGCCCATGGCATTAATTTTTCCATCGGGACTGGGTGTCCTGCAAAGTGTACTGGCATAACAGCAACTACATCATCTGTATATTTTCTTTTCATATCATCTAAATCCATACCTAAGGTAACAGGGTCAGAATCAATAAATACAGGTATTAATCGATTGTACAAAGCTGCACTTGCTGTTGATGAAAATGTTAATGAAGGTACCAAAACTTTTGATCCCTCAGGAAATTTAAAAGCTGCCAAGGCTAGATGTAATGCAGCAGTAGCTGAATTTACACCAATTGCTATTTTGCATCCAACAAACTCTGCCCATTGTTTTTCAAATTCATTTACGTTGGGTCCTAGACCAACCCAAGAGCGGTCCATAGCTTCTTTTATGTTTTGTAATTCCTCATCTCCAAAGGAGGGTTTGAAAAGTCTGATATTCATTATTTATTTATTTTAAATGTGTTTGTACTCAGTTTTAAATTCTTCTAATGTCATATTTTTTTCATCCTTAGCAGATAGAATAGGTGTATCAGTTGGCCAATTAATACCAATTGTTTTATCATTCCATAAAAGTCCTCTTTCATTCTCTGGAGAATAAAAATTGTCAACTTTATACACCACTTCACTTGTTTCAGTTAGAGTGCAAAAACCATGGGCAAATCCACGGGGGATATGTATCATTTTTTTATTATCTGCACTAAGCTCAATACTATCCCACTGGCCGAAGGTTTCAGAATCTTTTCTTAGATCAACAAATACATCTAATACTGAACCATTGATACAACGTACCATCTTAGTTTCTGAAAATGGTGGAAGTTGGAAGTGTAACCCTCTAATAATGCCTTTGTTTTCCGATCGAGAATGGTTTTCTTGTACCCAGTTTCTATCTAGTCCATTTTCTTTAAAAGCAGCATCATCAAAGGTTCTCATAAAAAAACCTCTGTTATCGTTTCGAGGAGATAATATAATTTCGAAAACTCCTTTTATATTTCTTTCTTTAAATATCATTCTGTTTGTTCCAATAATTTGAATAGTTTTCTATTTGTTCAATGCATAAATAAAATACATCTTCTGTTTTATATCTTTTGTACCAATCAACTGTGTACGCTATGGTCTGATCTAAACCAAACAATGGATTCCAACCAAGTTCAGTTTTAGCTTTCGTTATATCCAAAGAAAGTAACTTAGCTTCATGCAATTTTTCTTTATCTGAAACGTCATTCCATTCTCCTTTTCCATAATTAGCTATTGTTTTATTCAAAAGCCATTTTACCGAAACTATATTTTCTTTTTCAGGTCCAAAATTCCAAGCTTCATCGAACTTTTTTTCCTTCATCATCTTAGCACCGAGTAATAGATACCCTCCTAGAGGCTCTAAAACATGCTGCCAAGGGCGAGTAGCATGTGGGTTACGAACTTTAATTATCTCCTCTTTTTGGATGGCATTTATAATATCTACTACAATTCTAAATGGAGCCCAATCACCACCCCCAATTACATTTCCAGCTCTCGTAGAGGCTATTTTTTTTTTTGAATCTTGAAAAAACGAACGCCTGTAGGAGCTAATCACAAGCTCTGCAGCACCTTTACTGGCACTGTAGGGGTCATAACCACCCATTGGGTCTGTTTCTTTATAACTATAATCTTTCTCAATATTTTCATAACACTTGTCTGTAGTAATAAAAACACCCGTTTGTAAACTCTCAGATTTTCTAAAAGCTTCAAGTAAATTAACAGTCCCCATTACGTTTGTCTCGAAAGTATAAACAGGATTATCGTAGCTATCCAATACTATTGGCTGAGCCGCTAAATGAAATAATATCTCTGGTTTTTCTCTATCAATAATTTCTTCAATTTTAGATAATTCTCGTATATCAGCTCTGTAGTCTCTAATTTTATCCCCAATTTTAGATAATACAAAATTGTCCTTATCAGTTTTGGGATCAAGAGATATTCCAACTACTTCTGCACCTATATTATGTAACCAAATAGAAAGCCAAGAACCTTTAAAACCAGTGTGACCCGTAATTAAAACTTTTTTTCCCTTATAAGTTTGTAAAAGAGAATCTATTTCCAAATTTTCCATTTTGCTGAATTATTATTCCAAATCTTATTCAAGTGGTTAACATCCCTCACAGTGTCAGCACACTCCCAAAACCCTTCATGCTTATATGTCATAACCTCCATTTTTTCTGCTAGTTCTTCTAATGGGCCAATTTCAAAGTCACAATTAACGTCTGAAGTTAAACTATTGAGCATTTCTTTGTTAAAAACCATGAAGCCACCATTAATCAATCCTTTGCTTGTTTGTGGTTTTTCCTCAAAAGAAAGTACCAATCCATTTTCTTCTAGCACTTCCCCAAACATAGACGGAGGTTTTACACCGGTTATAGTAACTGTTTTACCATGGTTTTTATGAAATTTAACAAGCTCATTTATGTCAATATTAGCCACGCCATCGCCATATGTAAGCATATTTACATCATCTAAATACTTTTCTAGTCTTTTAATACGAGCACCTTTGAGAGTTTCTACTCCGGTATCAACTAACGTAACTTTCCATTGATCTGCTACCCCATTGTGATATGTAATTTCTCCAGTAGCAGTATCGACCGTAAAATCACTATTATAACTCTGCAGCTTAAAAAAATAATCTTTAATTACATTAGCCTTATAACCTAATGCAATCACAAACTCGTTATAGCCATAATGGGCATATGTTTTCATAATATGCCATATTATAGGCCTGCCACCAATTTCTACCATAGGTTTTGGGATTAGTTCTGTCACACTACCTAATCTTGATCCGTACCCTCCTGCTAAAATTATTACTTTCATATTTATAATGCTTATTGTTTAACTCTAAATATCTTCTTGATTTAATATTTAAAAAATTATTTTTTCTTGCGACTTAAAACTGTATTATATATTTTTAAATGTTCAATTGAGTCAATGTTTTTTCTCACTTGTAGAAGGATTCATACTCAATTTATGTTTTATCAAAGGATGATAATCTCCTTGTAACGGGGATAATTCGGCATTGCGTATGTCGTGAACTATTTGTACCGAAGGCATCACATCTTTTAACCTAAAGCCATTACCTTCTAATATGTTTTCATAACTCTTGGTATGCAAATCGAAAAAACCATCACTAAATTCGATTTCTTGACCATCTACCGTGATGCTCCGATAAGTACGTTGTCCATTTGCCTTTATCTCATCGGGGATTAAATCGTAATTTATTGATAAGAACCATCGCACTCGTGCTTGTTTAAACTCTAGATATCCTGCAGCACTATCGTGGATGTGCAAGTGAACGACATTCTTCTGTATAGGTCCAAATATCCACCCTAACATATCGAAAAAGTGCACTCCAATATTAGTGGCAATCCCACCAGATTTAGAATTATCTCCTTTCCATGAGGTTTGGTACCAATGCCCACGAGAAGTTAAATAGGTAAGGTCCACATCATATATTTTATCTTTTGGTCCGCTTTCAATCTTTTGCTTGAGGGCAATAATACTTTCATGCAATCGCAGTTGCAAAACAGCATTTATATTTTTCTTGTGCTCAGTTTCTAAAGCTCCTAAAGCCTCAATATTCCAAGGGTTTAACACCAGTGGTTTTTCACATATAGCATCGGCCCCTTGTCGTAATGCAAAACGAATGTGAGCATCGTGTAGGTAATTAGGAGTGCAAATACTTACATAATCTAAAGAAAAATTAGAGCTTCTTTTTAATTTTTCTATGTGTCTATCGAAACGCTCAAATTCTACAAAGAAATCGGCATCAGGGAAAAAGCTATCCATGACTCCAACCGAATCAAACTTATCTACTGCTGCCACTAAATGGTTGTTCGTTTCTTTAATCGCTCTTAAATGTCTCGGAGCTATATAGCCTGCTGCCCCGATTAAAGCAAAATTTTTCATATTTTCAAGTTATATTTTTTGTCGTTAATAATTCGAGAAGATAAATGCTAGCGTCCTTTGTTTGACTTATCATTTCCAAAAGTTTTAAAACTTCAGTATACATGTTGCTCGAATGTTTATTTTGTGCGTTTTACTATGTTATTCTTAAATGAATATTCTTGCCCAGTTTCCTTACAACTTGCTATTCCATTCATATTGAATTCTAGACGATGGCCATACTCACTTACCCAACCAATTTGCTTAGCTGGGTTACCAACAACCAAGGCATAAGGTAAAACTGATTTAGTAACGACTGCACCAGCTCCAACAAAAGAAAACGCACCTAAGTTATGTCCACACACAATCGTTACATTAGCTCCTATACTAGCACCTTTTCCTACTTGCGTCTTGGCGTATTGTCCTTTTCTAACAACAGCACTTCTGGGGTTTGAGATATTAGTAAAAACCATAGAGGGGCCTAAAAAAACATCATCATCGCACGTAACACCCTCATAAATAGAAACATTATTTTGAACTTTGACGTTATTACCCAAAATTACTCCAGGTGATACCACTACATTTTGACCTATATTGCAATTTTCTCCAATTATTGAATTTTTCATAATATGAGAAAAGTGCCATATTTTAGTGTCCTTACCAATTATACAATCTCTATTAATTACAGCAGTTTGATGAGAAAAATATTTTTTTGATTCCATTTCTTAAGTTAAAGTCTCTTATCAGTTATAGAGTTTGATAATATATTTTTAACATCGTAGACTATAGATCTATCTTTCAATAAAAGTGAAAAATCTAAATCTTTGAATTCATTGTGAGCGACTGTTAGAACTATGACATCAAACTTAGTTTTGGGTAAAATTTTTACTGATTTTATTCCATATTCATGTAAAACTTCTTCTTCACTTGCCCAAGGATCGTAGATGGTAATGTTTGTAGTGTAACCTTTCAAAGCGGCAACGACATCTACAGCTTTTGTGTTACGCACATCCGGACAGTTTTCTTTGAATGTAATTCCTAGGATTAATATTTCTGCATTCTTAATTCTTACATCTTTGGCAATCATTAGTTTTATAACTTCGGATGCTACATATTCTCCCATACTGTCATTTAAGCGTCTCCCTGCCAAAATAATTTCTGGGTTGTAGCCATATTCCTGAGCCTTCTGTGCCAAATAATAGGGATCCACACCAATACAATGCCCCCCTACTAAACCGGGTTTAAAAGGAAGAAAATTCCATTTGGTGCCTGCTGCCTCCAAAACATCATTGGTATTGATGTCCATTAAATTAAAAATCTTTGCCAGCTCATTTACAAAGGCAATATTGATGTCTCTTTGCGAGTTTTCTATGACTTTAGAAGCTTCTGCTACTTTTATTGTAGGTGCTAAATGTGTACCTGCTGTTATCACAGATTTGTACAAAGCATCTACTTTTTTCCCTGTATCTAAAGTAGATCCAGAAGTGACTTTTAATATTTTTTCTACAGTATGTTTTTTGTCTCCTGGATTAATTCGTTCTGGCGAATAGCCTGCATAAAAATGCTTATTAAAGACCAAACCAGAAACGTTCTCTAAAACAGGAATGCATTCCTCCTCAGTTGCACCGGGATACACGGTAGATTCATAGATTACGGTATCGTCTTTTTGTAATACCGTACCTACCGTTTCACTCGCTTTTATTAATGGTGTTAACACAGGCCTGTTATTCTTATCTACAGGTGTTGGAACGGTTATTATATAATAGTTACAGTCTTTGATATCTGCGAGCTCTGTGGTACAAAACAAACCCTTTGCATCAGTAGATTCCGGAAGCAATACCTCTTGCAGAGCAGTATCTGAAACTTCTAAGGTGCTGTCTACCCCAGTCGTTAAAGCTGCCACTCTTTCTTTGTTAATATCAAAACCTACAACCGCATATTTTGTAGCAAACAATCTTGCTAACGGCAATCCTACATAGCCTAAGCCAATGATGGCAATTTTATTTTTTTTCATTTTTATAAATTTCTCCAATACCAGCCAATAGCCTCTTTCAAGCCTTGTTGCAGTGAAAATTGAGGATTGTACTTTAAATTGTTTTTTGTTTTTTGCTTTTTGAATGCTTGCATGCGAATGCGGAATGTCTCCGGCTCTATTAAGGCCATAAATAACGTTCACATCTGCAACCGCTGTGTCAAGTTCAGACAAGTACTCTTTTAAATACCTCATTAAATCATTCAGTGTATTTCGATCTCCAAAAGCCACATTGTACACCGCATTGATTGCTTTTTCATTTGTGGTTATTAAGCTCAATACATTTGCCTGTATGATATTGTCGATGGGAGTGAAGTCTCTCGAATAATTTCCATCACCGTTAATTACGGGTGCTTCCCCTTTCATTAATTGACTTACAAATTTGGGAATCACGGCTGCATAGGCTCCGTTTGGATCTTGCTTTCTACCAAAGACATTGAAATAACGATGACTAATTGTTTCTAAACCATAGGTTTTTGAAAAAATATCAGCATACAGTTCGTTTACATATTTAGTAATAGCATAGGGTGATAATGGTTTTCCAATGATATCCTCAACTTTGGGCATTGATTCGGAGTCTCCATAGGTAGATGAACTTGCTGCAAAAACAAATCTTTTCACTTTGTGATCTCTGGCTGCTACAAGCATATTTAAAAAACCGCTCAAATTAACATCATTGGAGATAATTAGATCTTTAATAGATCTCGGTACAGCCCCCAACGCCGCTAGATGCAAAACATAATCAACATCTTTGGTTGCTTTTAAACAATCCTCTATTTTTCTTATATCTCCCTCTATTAAGGTGAAATCAGTATATTTTAAAAGTTTTTCTATATTCTATTTTACGAGTAGCAAAATTATCTAAACAAACTACTTTGTTTCCTTTTTCGAGCAGCGCTTCACACAAATTTGACCCTATAAAACCAGCGCCTCCAGTGACAAGAATATTTTTGTTAGTTAATTAAATATTCATTTTATTATTGCTTCACTTTGAAAATTTTAGATATAACTTAATTGTAATAATTTATTTTTTTCCACGGCTTCGCCAGCGCTACTCACAGGTAACAAAAAATAAATTTTAAAAAAAATTAACTGATTAACTCAACTGAAAAGAAACCTTACACCCCAATTTTTCTAACAATACAAAAC
>MDSY01151078.1_pt1 | contig 14241 bp, 8 predicted proteins | sample 811131 | NCBI WGS metagenome assembly MDSY01 (sample SAMN05326643, study PRJNA326480) | marine metagenome | isolation source: seawater | place: Atlantic Ocean: South West | collected 2010 | reverse complement strand
TATATCTGTCTTCTATGATGTGTTACACACCCACCCACAGAGAATGGTGACACAATCGTAGAATTGGCATAGGAACATTGGGCGGGCCCTACACGAGCCCGATAGCCTTGAGTATAGCGAGAAGTCTCTCCTTTCCGAATAGCTCCTTGAGCGCGACGAGTGTCTCCGTCTTCTGCTGCCTCCTCCTCTTTGCGGCCTCAACGGCATCCTCCCCCGGTGGCGGCGTCACATTGTCGCCGAAAGATTGGAGGCGCTTCACCACCTCTTCCCTACGCGTCGCAGGGACGACGAACTTGAGCGCCACGGCCAGCCGCTCGTCGTTGCTTAATCCGCTGGGCATCACCTCGCGCATCCGCCCGAGAGCTTCGTGGAGCGCCTCGGTCGAGAGCCCACCGTCGTCGTCGAGATCGTCGCGAGAGCGCTTGCGTGAGGATTCGCTGCTCGCCGCTCCCCCCCGCGCCGCCCCCCTATGAGCAGGCGGTGGCGGTGGCGGAGGCGGAGGCGGCGGCGCAGGCGGCGGCGCAGGCGGCGGAGCGGCGGCGAGCTCCGGCTTGCGAGCAGCTGCGGCGTCAAGTACGGCATCGAGCGCGGATTCGGGCTCGGCGTCGGGGTCCTCCTCCTGAGCATCGGGGTTCTGCTCGAGTACCTCCTCAGGTATGGTGGGAGCTCCTGCCTCGGTCGGAGCTCCCGCCTCCGGGAAGTAGTAGAGATGCTCCGCCATTCTCGCCCATCGCATCTTGGAGTCAAAGAGCCACTGTGCGGAGACGGCGTGCACATTGTAGCTGCGCGCCTTCTGCACCGACGCCGAGTCTCCACGCCTCGAGACGACGTGGGTGATCTGATTGTTGCCTCCCTGCGAACTCGACTCAAAGTCCCACGTGAGGTGCGGCGTCGCTCCGCAGAGCTTTGCGATCTGCCACGCGACGCACCGCGAAGGGTCGGTGGAGTCGTGCAAGAGCCCACCCGAGAGCACCAGGTGCACGCCCTCGAGGACCTTGGCCTGGACCTTTGCCATGGCACTCGCCACAGTGAGCCTGCCAGCAGCCGACTGTCCCCCCCTCGCAAGCTCGCCGTGGATCGATCGAAGCACTCGGAGCACGTCGTAGAGCGCCGGGTCGGGGAGGTCGTCGAGTGGGTCGGGCGCATTCGAGGTACGGAAGCCGGCAAAGAGGAACTTGGGTGGCACAAGGACGCTCGGACGAGACGCGGAATCCCACACATCTTCACGATCGTCGACGATCAGAGTCACATCGTGAAAGCCATCACCCGACACAGTCTCGAGATGGGTCAGCGCCTTCAAGAAGACTTCTCGCTGCCCATCCTCGCGGCAGAGCACGTGACCGGTGAAGAGCGTAGCCGAGGGGTCGATGGCGTCGACCACGAACTGCGTGTAGGAGCGCGCGGCCATCGTGAACACGTGCAGCGTCGCCAGCTGCGCCGCCTCGCGCAGGAAGCACGTGAGGCCGTCGCGCGTCTTGACGTGGTAGTCACTCGTTTCGAATAAGTCGGGGCGGTCGGCACGCGGGTACTTTTTGAGCGAGAAGCTGCGCACGCCCGGCGGAGGGCGCTCGCTGCTGCTCGAGGCCTCGCACGCGTTCAGCAGCGTGTGGTCCAAGTCGAGAACGAGCTGGAGCGGCGCGGTGGCCGCGGTGCGGGGGGAGGAGGGCGGCAGCGCAGCGCTGTCGGCCGCACCATCCGCCTTTGACAGCGCGGGGTGGGCGTGTAAGGGAAGGAGCTGGGCGGCCGCATCCGTGTCAAAGGATGCCATCGGTGGGCTACGGCCAGACGAATCACGCCGGCCCCTGCGCGGGGACGAGGGTCTGGCCAGTCGGCGCGATGGAAAAGCGCCGTGGAGCTTGTGTCACACTTTTTATACAAGCACGGCTCTACTGTACCTTAATTATCTTCTCCAATTTTCGCTGTTGATGGCGCTTGGACGAGAAGTCTGGAGATTGATGAGTTTCTCAAAAAAGACATCCTGCGAAGGTTGGAACGTCCATGGTTGGGGCCACGGCCTCAACGCGGCCGCACAGGATCGTCGTCTGGTTTCGCAACGACCTGCGCATCCACGATAACCCGACGCTCAACGAGGCGTTCTCGTACGAGGGACCAAAGGAGGTGAGCGCCTCACAGCTGCTCGCGACAGCCCGCCGGCGCCAGCAGTCCGCCGCGTCAGTGCGTGTGGACTGACACGGGTTCCAGTCGCTGCGCGATGTCGCGTGATGTCCGCTGCAGTGAAGCGGCCCTGGTCGCTCGCACGACGCCCGCCAGCACACACCCGGCGCTCCAGCACTCGCGCACGCCCGCTCGCAGCAGCTAGAGCGTTGCCAGCGCTCGCACCCAGCCATTCAGGCGTGAACCGTGAGCCATCAGCATCGCGGCGATGTGTGCGTCCCTCTGGTGCGATGCGCGGAGCTTTGCCCCTCCCTCTTCCGACAGATCATCCCGGTGTATGTCTTCGACCCTCGCGACGTCTTTGGCACGACGCAGTGGGGATCGCCCAAGACGGGCAGCCACCGCGCGCGATTCCTCCTCGAATGCGTCACTGACCTCCGGCACCGTTTGCGAGTCCTTGGCTCGAATCTCCTGGTGGGCGTGGGGAAGCCGGAGTCTCTACTCCCTGGCCTCGCCATCGGCGCGCCCAATGGCACCACGTACCTCTGGCAGGAGCAAGTGACCAGCGAGGAGCTCGCAGTCGATCTCGAGCTCAAGAGTCGCCTCTCTGGGGGGACCAAGACGAGAACGGTTTGGGGAGGCACCCTCTTCAGCAAGGATTCTCTTCCGTGGAGTAAGGCGGACAACAACCTCGCCAACATGCCCGACACGTTCAGCGGCTACCGCAAGAACGCAGAGACGCTCTCCGCGTGGGCCTCGGCGATGAACATCCTCCCTAAGCTTAAGAAGGGAAATCTCCCTTTACCTAAAGAGGAGCTCGAGCTTCCCGAGGGCTCTACGCTCGGTTGGGACATGCTTCCCGAGCTACAGGACCTGCGCCAGCGCGGCACCGTCACCATGGAGGCGCTCCTCCACACCTCCTTCGGCCTCCCGTTGCGTAGCGCGGGCGTCGAGCCGCTGCCGCTCTTCCAAGGGCGCACCGACGTCCGCGCGGTCATGGACTTCAAGGGAGGGGAGTCGGAGGCGCTCGAGAGGCTACAGCATTACCTGTGGGAGAGTGACTGTATGAACGAGTGGTACTCCACCCGCGGCTCGCTCTCCTTCCCCAAAGGCAAGGACTATTCCTCCAAGTTCTCGCCGTGGCTCGCCGCAGGCTGTCTCTCGCCGCGCGTCGTCGCCGCAGACTGTACGAGATACGAGCAGGAGCGGTACCGCACGAAGGCAACGTACTGGTTCATGGAGGAGCTGCTGCGTCGCGACTTCTATCGCTTCGCCGCCGTCAAGCACGGCAAGAACATCTTCGCCGCCGGAGGCGCACTCGGCGAGCAGCGGCAGAAACAGGTGCGTGCGGCGCGCGGTCAGATCGAAGAGGAGATGCTTGAGCTCATATTGCGAGAGCAGAAGGTGAGCGACCAGCTGCCGGGGTACATTGACCCGCTCAACCCGCAGCACGCCGAGCTCCAGTCCGAGCTCGAGGAGATCGAGAGCAGAATCAATCAACTGAAGGATCAGCTCGAATCGATTGCGCCGAGTCCTGCCTCGAGGCTTCTACCGTCGGCGGCTTCCGTCCAGCGCGCCTTCTGGCTGCAGCGGTGGAAGGACGGGCTGACTGGCGTGCCGCTCGTGGATGCCAACATGCGCGAGCTCGCCGCCACCGGCTGGATGTCCTCGCGCGGCCGTCGTGTCACCGCATCGTACCTGATCCACTGCCTCGGACTCGACTGGAGGGCCGGTGCGGACCACTTTGAGTCGTTGCTCATCGATTACGACGTGACGAGCAATTGGGGCAATTGGGCGCAGATCGCCGGGCTCGGCGGTGGGCCGCCCAAACGGCTCGACATCGTCCAGCAATCAAAAGACTTTGATCCCGACGGCCTCTTCATCCGCCACTGGATCCCGGAGCTCTTCGGCGTGCCCGACAATAAGATACACACGCCGTGGCTGCTCACGAGCCACGAGCAGAAGCAGTACATCGTCCTCCTCGGACAAGACGGGCACTACCCGATGCCGTCGGCGCTTCCCGACCCTGACGACGGCGACTACCCGGCTCCAGGGGGGATCCACGGACGCCGAACGCTCGACGAGACGACGGCCGATCAGCCGGCCACCGACGCCGCGACACCGCCGACGGACCGTCAACGTCTGCTCGCTCCTCCGCGGCGGCTGGAGGCGTAGGCGCCCGTGCATGCGACGAGCGTGCACTCCTTCGGCGTGTGGGATGAGGACATCTGCGAAACTCCCCACGAGGCCCACGAGACCATCGGACCTTGGAACAAGTGGCAGGAGGCCTGGCAATCTCGACTCGAGGAGTGGTGGGCCGCTCTGCCGATGGTCGACCAGGCGGCCATGGGCAACTGCATGGGGGCACTCGGGCTGCACCTCGGCGCGCGCTTCCAGGCCGCGCGCAGGGCATGGCTCGCGCTCCGCGGCAAGACCGACGTTGCCGCACCGCCGCCCACCGCCGGCGCCGTCGAGCCCGGCTGTGAGTTTATCGGCGAGAAGTCATACTTCTCCCTGCCCGATTTTCCATCGTTTCCTTCGGAGCCCGACGCGATTGAGGGGGCGCCCGTGCTTCCAATCCCAAGGCTGCTGCCGCGGCAGCCGCAGCTCGACGGGCAGCAGCTCAGCAGAAGCAGAGGATTCAACTTTGGCGCGGGGTTAGGGATGGGCGCAGCCGCCGGAGTCACAGCCGGTGTCATCGCAATGATCATCGCACGGAGCTGCCGTAGAGCACGCGGTCAAGTCGCCCACTCGGGGCGTGTGGCTCTGCACAGAAGGAAGCCTTCGACCGGCGCCTCGACCGGCGCTTCACCCGCGCTCATCCCGATTTGAGCCAGCGTCAAACTTCTGGAAGGCGGTTTTGCGTATCGACGCAGAACCGTCCCTATTTTGACGCACCGCCATGGATAAGAATGTTGATTACTCTCATGAGACGACGACGAATGAACGACGACCCCATGATGATTCTGCTCCTCACTGATTTCTGACTCGGCAATGCGCGCCGAGTGTACACTCTGTAACCATATCTCGTATTTTGCAGTCGGAGGATAAAAAAGGATCCCTTCTAGCCGCTTGGCGCTGCGGCCCACAGACCCCATCCACGCACCCACGTACACTTTCCGCAATCTCGGCATCCCCTCATGATGATCGTAATCTCCTTGCTTAAGACAGACCACGGACGGGCACGCAGCCACGCCAGGTTCTCTCTGTCGTCTCTTGGCGTCAGCATGTCAGCACGGAGCACACACATATTTTGATGTCACATATACTGAGTATAGTACACTTGTTGCTTTGTTGTATCTGGGTCTTGTACACCCTCCGCCAATGTCTCTTCGATGTATAGTTGTGCGTTTGCGACTTGCCGTACCCGAAACACAGGGTATTCTATTTGTCACGCGCCTACCCTAGACCCTAGACGCTAGAGCTAGATTTGTATCACTTGTTAGTCTTTAACCATGTCATTGGATGTTACTATTAGAGAATTACTATATTAGTATTAAATATTGATATAATCCGTCGACAATATGAATGTAGATGCGTATACTTATACTATTACTATAAGTGAAAGTGCGAAAATAATTGCGCTAGATGATGAGATGCGCTCGAGATTCAGATGCGACATCATCTTTGTGATTCGCCTCGTCTTTCGAGTTTGTCCTCGCAGAGAGAAGGTAGAGAATTGGAGAGATGCGTGGAGGCCATTGGTGATGGTGTCGCGCGCACTTTCTCGCGTGCCCACATCCACTCACTAGCCGTCGGCGGTGGGGACCGCTGCCGCTTCTACCCGCTGCCGCTTCTGCACACGCTCGGCGCGGCTGGCGCGCGCCTCGAGCGGCGGGAGTACCGAATACCTCTTCTGATCAAAGTTGTACACATCGAGGAAGAATGGTCTGGAGTAGGTGATATAGATGAGCGGCCGCTCACTCGAGGATGCATTCCCGAGCCCGCGGTGCTTGAGCCTGTAGTCGAAGAGGATGGCCTGTCCTGCCTTGACGCGATATACCTCGGTGGGTGCCTTCGGCTCCTCATCGAGATCATGCCAGACGTGCGATCCTGGCACGAACTCGGTGGGGCCGTTGGATGTGGTGAGGTCTACGAGCGGCACGAAGACGTTGACCGCGTGCATTGGCGCCACAAAGCGCGGGTCGCCACCCGAGCGGATGTGCGGTCCGTCCGAGTGCCACGGCTGCGCTGCCGAGTTTGGGAATGAGAGCATGCAGCCGTAGTGCGTGAGCTGCGCGTCGGCACCGAGCGCGGCGTGGACGAGCGGCATCCACGGCGCGTCTCGCATCAAGAAGGAGAAGCTCTCGGCCGAGAGCTCCGGCAGCTGGAGGTCGTACCTCCCCGTGTGTCGCATCTTGATCTGCATGAAGCCTTCTGCGAGGAGCTTCTCTTGGAGATCGAGGGTTCGTACGGTGAGCATGTACCGCTCGAAGGCGCTGCTCACCACATCCGCCACCGACTCCACCTGCGACGGCGTGATCCCATCGCTCACGATCGCGATGCCCTCGCGGTACAGAGACTCGACTTGCGGCAGGAGCGCGCTCGCCCTCGCCTCGCTGTCGGAGCGGAGGGCGCGAGCGATGAGCGAGCGTTGCTCAGCTGAGGGCGCGGCGCAGGCGTCGCATTGCCACGGCGCCTCCTCGACAGAGGGCGGGAAGAAGCACATGAGATGTCGTCTCGCAGGGCACGTTGAGCACGTGACCGCGTCAAACTTATCCACCTCTCCGCAGCGGTCGCATGGATGGCTCTTCCTCCGAGCATCGAGCGCACGAGGCCCAGTTCTCTTGCCGACGCCAGGGACCATCTGGTTGAGGTTCACTTCGTGCAGCTTCTCGCGTATCTGCTCCGCAGCACGTCCGATGAACTCATCGCGCCGCTCCTTACCCAATTCCTTCCACTCACGCGCGGCGAGCTTCTCCACTTGGCGAGAGCTGGCGCCCGGCTGCGACTCACGCAGCCGCTGCCTCGATTCGCGCAGGTAGCAGAGGTACCCAGCGTACGCGGTCGGCTTGACGACGCCTGCGGCTGGCGCCGCAGCGGCCGGCGCCGCAGCGGCCGCCTCGGGCACCGCATCGCTCAGCGCGCGCTCGCACACCTCACGCGCGTGCCTGAGCGCCTCGACGGCGCGCGCGAGCGCTCGCGCGGCGATCGGATCGGCGTCGTCGGCGAGCCTTGCGCGTTCCGGGTGATTCGCGGCGAGTTCCAGGAGCAAGCGTGTCTCATTGGTGATGGCGCCCAGATTGCCCTCTTGCCCGTCCAGTTGCGCTGGGTGAAGGCCGGGCGCAGAGGAGATTTCCGCCGGTGCGCCCGCCGCATTCTTCGGTGGGCGTCCACTGGGGTGTTTGGCGCCATCGGGCTGCTCGCCGCCCTCAACCTTCGCGGTCGGTGCTGCGACAGGGTACGGATGCGGAGCGACAATCTCGTCGTCGGCGAGCGGCACGCGCGGCTTCAGTGCGAGCCGATCCACGAGCGGATGGCAGGGTGGCAGGAGGAGCGAGGGCGCCATGTAGGGCTCGGTGGCTGCGAGTTGGGCGGCGGTGTACGGCGCCAGCTCCGCCTCCGCGCTCGCCGCCGGTCCCTCGCGCACGTAGCTCACGATGAGCTTGCGCGACCACGCAGTGTCGAGCGTCTTTGCGCACTCCCACGTGACGTCTGAGCTCGGTCTGCCGAGCCATTTGACGAGGTAGTAGGCGCCGTGGCTGCGCCCAACGCGGTCGATGATCGCCTCGGGCACGCCCTTCCTGACGCATCGGGGGCAGAACCACTCGTCGTCAGTCGGCGCGCGCGGCAGCTTGAGCTTCTGCTTCTCGATGCACCCGAGGTGGTAGGCTGAGTTGCAGAGCTCACAGAGCACGTTGGGCTCGTCGTCGACCTTCTTACAGATCGAGCACGGAGGGTCCCAGAAGTCGCTGCACTGCGAGGGCGTCGGCGACGCCGGCGGCGCCTCTTTGGGGGCAGCACCCATACGGCGGCTCACCCTTTGGCGGGTTCGAAGACTTAATCCCCCCCCCCCGTCTAAAGGCCTTTGTTTCGTCCCACCAATAAATAAGCCCCACCATTTGCGTTGTTAACTTCAGCTTTTCAACTTGCTGGATCTCACACGCGACGAGCTTCGCAGGTCCCGAACAGCTGAGCCCTCCGCCTGCCGCGCCTCCTCACCCATGCTCGCTGCGGCCGTCACCGCTGCGCTGGCGTTTTCGCCGACGGCACCTGTGCCCTCCTTCTCCCATGCTGCCTCCGCCTCGCGCGCCGCCACCGCCGCCACCCACGCCCGCCGCGCACTGGCGGGCGCGGTGCTCATGGCGGCGACGACGGAGAAGGTGGAGCTCACGTCAGTGCCCGCGGTTGGTGAGGGCCCGATGCGTCCGCTCCCGACGGACCTCGGCTGGAAGGACATCCGCGGCCGCATCGCAGAGAACTTCGGACTCTCCGACGAGGCTCTCTCCAAGTACGATGACGTTTCCAAGGAGGACCTCCTCAAGGCGTACGAGATGATGCAGCTCTCGAGGCAGTTCGAGAACGCGTGCAACCAGGCGTACATGCAGGGGAACATCCGCGGTTTCATGCACCTCGACAATGGACAGGAGACCATCCCCGCCATGCTCGCTGACACCATCAAAAAGGGAGACAAGAAGGTGTCGTATTACCGCGAGCATACGCATGCGCTCGCCTCCGGTGTCTCCCCGGACGCCATCATGGCGGAGCTCTTCGCAAAGGACGGGGGCACGTGCCGTGGCACCGGCGGCTCCATGCACATCTACGACAAGGAGACCAACTTCCAGGGTGGATGGGCCCTTGTCTGCGAACAGCTGCCGTACGCGGCGGGAGCCGCGCGCTCGATCCTGCTCGACCGTGCTCTCGAGCCGGACAAGTTCGCGGAGGACGACCGTGTGTCGGTGGTCTTCATCGGCGACGGTGGCGCTCAGAACGGCCGCATGGCCGAGACACTCAACGCCGCCGCCAAGGAGAAGCTCCCGCTCCTCTTCATCGTGATCGACAACGGCCGCGCGATCAACACGTTCACGCCCGACGTTGCGACCAACTCGGACGTGTGGGCGCAGGGGAAGCACTACGGCGTGCCTGGCGTGAGCGTCGACGGCACCAACATGGCCGACACCCTCAAGGCCGGACGCGCCGTCATGGACTATGTGCGCACGCAGGGCCCCGCAATCCTCCAAGTTCACACGTACCGCTTCCAGGGACACTCGCCCGCTGACCCGGAGCATGAGCGCGGCCGCAAGGACGAGAAGCGGTGGGCGCGTGCGGAGTGCGACCCGATCAAGATCTTCGAGGCCTCCGCCGACGCCGAGGGCCTCGACCTCGGCTCCGCCACCAAGGCCGTCAAGGCGCGTGTCAAGCAGTCGCTCGACTTTGCGCGCGATTCGCCGCCGCCGCCGCGCGATCTCGCAAAGGAGCTCGAGTACCCCGACGTGCCCTCGACGGACTACAATGCGCGCGGCCCTTCGGAGAATGCCGAGGCGATCACCAAGGCCACCGTCGACCCGGAGGCCCTCGCCAACGTGAACAAATACATAGGCGAGCTCCAGGATCTCGCCAAGAAGGTAGAGTCTCACCCTAACCCCATCGTTTCCCACACGTCACACGCCCATCTTTTCCCACACGTCACACGCCCATTTGTCCCACACGCCACACGCCCATTTGTCCCACACGCCACACGCCCATTTTCCCCACGCGTCACACTCCCATTCTTCCCACATGCCACGCCCCATGTCGCGCCCCATGTCGCGCCCCATGTTTCATCCGCGTCACCGGATCCTTCTCATCATATTTCTCTCACTCGACCCATTTCTCCCATATGTCAGAGCCCATTCTTCCCATATAAAAAACAGGGTGAGATCTCGATCGCCGATTCGGTCAACCTCGCGTGCCTCGAGGAGATGGTGCGCGATCCGCGGACGCTGATGCACGCTGAGGACCTGCAAGCGGGCTCGTCATACAACATCCCCAAGCTGACGCAGCAGACGTTCGGCACCCTCCGAGCGGCGGACGAGATCATCGACGAGGGGCACTTTATCGGCAAGGCGCTCGGTGAGGGCATGAACGGCTACCGTCCGATTGTGGAGCTGATGAACACCAACTTTGGCATCTACGCGATGGCGGAGATCTCCTCGGCGGGCAACACCTACGCGACCACCGGCGGCCAGTTCGAGATGCCCATGACCATCATCGGCGCGGGCGGCACGGCGCCCAACCAGGCGCTCGGTGCCGAGCACTCGCAGCCCTTCCACGCCTACGTGATGGGCATCCCCGGCCTCAAGATCGGGACGGCATCTTCTCCGGAGGCGGCGTACGGCATCACCAAGTCGATGATCCGCGACAATGGCCCATGCTTCCTCTTCCTCCCCGTCAAGATGATGAAGGAGACCAAGGGCTACTGCGAGCTCGGCGTCTGCGCGCCGATGCACAAGTGCCAGCTACTCCACAAGGCCTCGGACGAGTCGATCGCCAAGCGCAAGGCGGTCACGGTGCTCACGTACCTGCACGGCGTCAAGGAGGCCAAGTCAATCATCGAGGAGATCCAGGCCGACGGGATGGACATGGAGCTCATCGAGCTCACGAGCCTCAAGCCGCTCGACATGGAGACCATCCGTGCATCCATCGCGAGGACCAACAAGGTTGCGATCCTTGACGAGTCGACGCAATCGGGAGGCGTCGGCGCCACCGTCTCCGCGGTCATCTCCGAGCAGTGCTTCGACCTCTTGGACGCCCCCGTCAAGCGGCTCTGCATGGACGATGCGCCTGTGCCGTACGCGGCGAGCATGGAGCAGGCGGTCGTCAAGCGCGGATCCGACCTGGCCCTCGGCATCTTTGAGCTCACCCATAAGAAGTTCTGAGTCTCGAGATCGATCGAGATCGAGACCGAGATCTCGAGACCGAGATCTCGAGACCGGCGCCCTAGAATATTCAGACGCGAGCAGCCGTAGCTGGGCTCTTGGGCTCTCTCCGTGTTGCGAGCGTCAGCCCCACGATCGGCGACGACTCTAGTACGAGGAGACGCATTCGCTGCGACCGTGGACTTTCTCTCTGGGGAGACGAGGGGCGCCTGCCCTCAGGGGAGGGGAGGGGCGTAAGGCAACCGCGAGCCACCGCACGGCGACACACATGACACAGATAGCTAGAGCATGATCATGATGTACGTACATTGACTGCATGTGTTGAGGTATGACACCGAAACGAGATGGAGATTTCGAGATACGTCTACGTGTGTATAATTGTATAATTATACGTGTGTATAAATATCGCAAAAGAAGATTGAAATCTTAAAATATATGCTCGATATGAACACACACGCACATAAATATACTGTGTAACATATGTTACATATTGATATGATCGACATGCAGGAACATAGGATATGATTCTCGTCCCGTCTTCGTCTCCAGTCAGCACTCAGCAGTCTCCATTGCTTCATCACCGTCTTGGCGTGACCGTGCACCTTGCCGTGCCCTCAAGGTTGAGCGTGAGGTCGTACTTGTACTTGAGCCCCTGGCCTACCCGCTCGAATCGCAGGTCGAAGCTCTTCAAGAGGATGGCCACCCCCAACACAACTTCAGTGAGCCCCAATCTCGTTCCTAGACAGCCGCGCGGCCCAGCTCCGAAGGGGAGCCAACAGAAGTTGCTCGGTGCTCCTCCAGTGCTTGGATCTTCCATCCAGCGCTCAGGATCGAATCGGGCGGCGGCGGAACCCCAGCTCCCCTCCTCCCTCCCCAGGAACCACGGCGACCAGCACATGGTTGCTCCCTTGGGGACGGAGACGCCCCCAACCTCCGCCTCGGCTGTGGACGTCCGGCCGACAAACGGCACCGGCGGATAGAGCCTGAGCGTTTCCCTTGCGACGGCGGTGGCGAACGGGAGCTTGGATCTCACCTCCTCGAGGGAGAGCGCCATCAGATCGACTGCACCTGCCTCAGCTCGCGCCGCCTCGAGTGCCGCGAGATGCTCCGGCTCGTGCAGCAGGAAGAGCGCCGCTGTGATCGTCGAAGCCGTCGTGTCGCTTCCGGCGATCACGAGGTCGAAGAGGATGAATTGGATGTCCTCATCGGAGAGGGTATCCTCCCGCACCAGCTGTGACAACAGATCGCTCGCTGCCAATTCGCCCGCCGCGAGGGAGCCACCGTCCTTGTCCCGTCGCTCACGTATCACCTTGCCGACAAGGCCTCTTAGCCTTGGGAGCAGCTCGCCTGTGACCGCTCGGTAGTTTGGGCTGAGAGCGGGCAGAATGGACCAGAGCGGCGGGATCTCATTCGCCGTGGCCACAATCGCCTCCAGATACCCCCCGATCGTCTCCGACAACTCCTCACTCTCCTTGAAGTTCCGAGCCTCGCCGCCAAGACCAAACGAGACTCGCAGCACGACGGCGAGCGTCAGTCGGCGCATCTCCCGGTACGCATCGAGGTCGAGGGCGCCGTCGGCGTGGTAGCGGCGGCGCCAGTCCGCAGCGAGTGCCTCCGTCTCCTCCTGCACCGCGAGCAGGAAGCTCTCCATCGAGCCAGAACGCTCAAAGGCGGGAATGCACAGCCTCTTCTGACGGCGGTGCCGTGCGCCCTGCTCGTAGACGATGCCTTTGTCGAGCTGGAGGGCCTCGAAGAGCGGGAGGCTATACCGGCGAGGGAAGAACTCCTCCGCGCTGTCCACCGTCACCTCCTTGACGGAAGACGCCGAGAGCAGGAAGTGGAAATCGCCGCCGGGGAGAGGGATGCGCGTGACGCCGTCGTACCCTTGCCGGTCCTTCAAAGTGAGCATGTATTGCCAGGGCGAGCCATCGAGAGCGATCCCGAAGAGTGCACCGAGGAGCGAAGGTCCACCGGCCACTTTCATCAACGCTCGCAGAGCCGGCCGGCGGTTGCTGATCGGATGGATCCCTTGGCCGGAAAAAAGGGCGAGCCAAGGTTAAGGGAGAATAGTAAAACCTTAATTCTATTATGGCTAATTGAGTATACTGTACTCCGTAGAACGAAGCTTGAAGATTTCGATTCCAGTCCACAATGGAGCTGCCCTCCGAGGCGCGGTGGGCGATGCGCGAGGAGCGCGGGCGTGGGCGTTTGCTGGTTGCGACAGAGGACATCCCCGCCGGCCAAGTAGTCCTCGCCGAGGCGCCAGTCTGCTGGTGGGTTGATGCTAAGCACAGCGACACGTGCTGCGCGCGTTGCGTCGGCCCAATTGGTCCAATTCTTCAGACGACGGCACCGCGGTGCGCCTCGTGTGGGGAGGTGCACTGGTGCAGCACTGGGTGCAAGTTGGCGGACGCCATCTCTCACGCTACCGTCTGTCCCCTCCTCGCCACGGGGTGCGCCCACGTGAAGGGCAGTGCGCGCGCCGCCTTCGAAGCCCTCAAGCTACGAGCTGTCGAGTATGCCGAGGCCGAGGTGGAGGCACTCAACTTGATGCGCTGCGTGGCGCATGTGAGTGGACTGCGCCAGCTCGACGCCAAAGCCTTCGCCCTCTTCTGGGGGCAGCACGCACAGAATGTGCCGCTCTCTCCAGTAGAGGAGGCCCAGTGCTTGCTCGTCATCAAAGCCCTCTCCGAATCTTCCGCGAAACTACCGTGGCTCGACATTGAGTTCATCAGAGGCGTATGTGCGCGGGACAAGGCGAATACACACGCGATCGAGCTCTCCGGACCAGCAACGCTCACTGGGCGAAGCGCGCGCGCCTACGGCATCTACCCATACCTTTCACTCACTAACCACAGCTGTATCCCGACGCTCGCCCGTTTTGACACTCTCGAGCATGACGCTCGCGGGAGGGCGAGACACGCTCTGGCGCCGCTGGAAGCGGCGGCGTGCGTTGGATCTCTCCGTGCAGCCCTCGACCAGACCTCCAACGCCGCCGAGCTTAGACAGAAGCTCGCGTTGCCGCCGCTTAGCCTGACGATGCGATTGGTGAGTATGCGGCATGTTCCCGCTTTGGGCGAGCTCACACTCTCGTACTGCCAGCTCGATGCCCCTGAGCCAGAGCGAAAGCAGGTGACCCCTACCTCCCCCCCCCCTCTCCCTCTTCCCGTTACCCCGCCCTCCAATCCCTCGTGCCCCCCAGCCCCCGTGCTACGCCCTTGTTACCCCCCTTGCTACCCCCCTCTGACCCCCCTCTGACCCCCCTCTG
>MDSY01009890.1_pt1 | contig 14244 bp, 8 predicted proteins | sample 811131 | NCBI WGS metagenome assembly MDSY01 (sample SAMN05326643, study PRJNA326480) | marine metagenome | isolation source: seawater | place: Atlantic Ocean: South West | collected 2010 | reverse complement strand
TCGTCGCGATCGGATGCACCGCGCTCAAGCTCCCGGCGTCCATGGGCGGCGACCTCCCGGGCGTCCACTATGTCCGCGACAACGCCGACGCCCTCTCCCTCTACGACGCCATGGCCGGCGCCAAGGCGCCCGTGGTCATCGGAGGCGGTGAGTTTCTTTTCATTTACGTATGGGAAATTAGACTGACGGCGTGTTTTGTTCACAGGGTACATCGGCCTGGAGGTAGCCGCGAGCTGCGCCGCGCGGAACATGAACCCGGCCGTGGTCATGATGGAACCGCACGTCATGGCCCGTCTCTGGTCCCCGGAGATCGCGGCGCACTACGAGAACCTGTACGAGTCCAAGGGTACGACGTTTCACAAAAACGCCAAGGTCAAGGCCATCGTCAAGGGATCCGACGGCCGATGCAAATCCGTGGAGCTCGAAGGCGGCGTCGTCATCCCGGCGGACCTCGTGATCGTCGGCGTCGGAGCCGGCGCGGTCACCGCGCCGTTCGACGCCCTGGAGAGTACCCCGGAACGGTTCCCGGGCGGCATCAAGGTGGACGGAACCTTCGCGGCGTCGGGCGCGGGAGTCGAGCCCAAGTCCGTGTACGCCATCGGTGACATCGCCGCGTTTCCCCTCGCATTCGACGGGAACCAAATCGTTCGCATGGAGCACGTCGCGCATGCGCGCGCGTCCGCGACGCACGCCGCCGAGTGCATCCTTGCCGACTCCGAGACCCCGTACGCGTACACCCCTTACTTTTACAGCAGGGTGTTCGAGCAGGTGAGCTTTTATTTTGATTTGCGTATGGGCGATTAGACTGACGTCGTGTTTTGTTCACAGGCGGATTCGACTCGCAAAGTCGCGTGGGTGTTTTACGGCCTTCAGAAAGGCGAGGTGGTCACCGTGGGCGACTTCGCGCCCAAGCTCGCGGCGTTCTGGGTCTCCGACGGTAAGTGCGTCGGCGCCATGCTCGAGAGCGGCTCGCCCGACGAGGTCAAGGCCGCGCAGGCCGTCGCGGAGACCGCGCCGGCTGTGGACGTTAACAAGTTGAAGGCTTGCGGGTCCGCGGAGGAGGCGCTGGCGATGTTCGCGTGAACCGCGGGGGGCGGGGCGACGAGCAGATTGTGACTGGACTGCATACGAGTACGAGGAGCGAATTGTGACTACGTACGAGTAGCCAGGCGGCCCGCCCCTCCAAATACCAAATACGAAATGTTTTGAAATACGAAGCGGGCACGGTACGATTGATACTCTTCGATACTCTCGACATAAAGTACCGATTGTTTTTAACATTAAATCGTTTAGTTGTTCGGGTTGGTGGCGGCGGTGCGGGCGACGGCGTTGCCGCCCCGGCTGAACCTACCCCCGCCGAGACCCGCCGCCGGCGCCTCCTCGTTTTGGCCCCTTCGCTGGTAAAAGTTTAGCTTTTTCCCCTCCGCAGTCTTCGCCGCGGAGTCCTGGTAGTAGCTCTTGAGCTGCGTCCTGCGCTCGAACGCAGCCTTGGCTTCACTGCCACCCTTCCACTGCACCTGCGGTATGAGACCCGCTTCGAAGTGGTCCTCGGTGTCTTTATTCGCAAACTCCTCAGAGTACGCGGAGGCGAAATCTTCGCGCAAATCGTGGCCCTCCTTGGCCATCATGTCGCTTCCAATCTGCGAGTAGGTGTCCATACCGGCAAATCCACCCGCGAGCTGCCTGTTCTCGCTGAATATGCCGTCGCTGGCGCACTCCTTTCGAGGTATCATCCCGGGGCCGAGGCCGGTTTCGTTATCCTTACCGGCGAACCTGTTGGTCCGACCTTCTTGGAATATTCCATCGGCAGCCCTCTCCGCGGTGGGGACCATGCCGGGCCCGAGCCCGGTATCGTTGTCCTTACCGCCGAACTTGGTGGTTCGTCCTTCGCGGAAGATGCCGTCGTTGGCGTTCGCCTGCTTGGGCATGAAGCCGGCTTGGAAGGAGGACGCTCGGCCCTTGAGCTCGTATTCGCTCTTTTGCCCCCTCGGGCCGTTGAACATGTCGTTCTGGGAGCCGCCCTCGTCGCCGACGATGCCCTGCTCGGAGTTGCGAAGGGAGGACCTGGTGTCCATACCCGCGTTCTGGGTCTTCCGGCCGGCGCGGAAGATCCCCTCGTTGACCGCGTCGCCGCTGGCCATCATCCCGCCTTTGCCAACCTGAAGGTTACCGGCTTGCGAGCGGCCCGCGAATCTGTTCTTGTGCTTGGAGTCGAAGATGCCCTCGTCCGTGGCGGACTCGTCCGCCATCAGGCCGCCGATCCCGCGGCCCATCGCGGATCGCTGCGACTTGCCAGCCTCGCCGCGCATCTTGTGCCGATCGTCGAAGATGCCGTCGTCGGTGAATCTGTTATCGAGCTTCATCCCGGCGCCCGAGAGCGAGCTCTGGTGCCTCTTCGCCGCCCACTTGTTGACGTGTTTCTTGTCGAAGATGCCCTCGTTCGTGGCGGATTCGTTGGCGATGAACCCGCGGCCGATCTGGCCCTTCTCCGTGGCGCCGCGCTCGCCGGGTTTCTGCCGGCGTCCCTCCCTGTCGTACATGCCGGGCTTCAAACCGCGTCGGGTCTCGCCACCCTCCTGGAAGATCCCGTCGTCGGTGTTGCCCTTCTCCGCCTGTAAGACGCCATCCTTGAAGCCCATGTGGGACTTGGCGTCGCGGATCTCTTCTTTGAACCGGCCCTCCTGGAAGATGCCGTCGTTGATGTGCTTGGAGTCGGGGGCGAAGGTGACGCCAGAAAAGTGCGATTCGAAATCCCGCCCGCTGTGCTCAGTCTTGGCGCGGAGGCTGTGGTCGACCTTGTACTCGCCGCCCTCCTCCTCGGGGAGTAAGGACTTGATCAGTCGGGCGTCGTCGGGCCGCGCGCGCGGGTCCTTCTTGCCCACTCCGAGCCTGTTGGACTCCTGAATGGATAAATCGCTGATCCCTCTGATGGTGCTCTGATGCCTGCGGTGTCGCTCCAGCTCCTGCGTCTGATGCCTGCGGAGCTCCCCAGTCACCGGCTTGGAGTGCGCGCGCCTCTGCGGCGCCATGTGATCCAGCACGCCTTCGCCCATGTCCATCGTCTTTGGCAACGGCCTCTGGTCCAGGCGAGGTACGCCGCCGCGGTAGTTCTCGTAGGGATCGACGAAATCTTTGTCGTTGAGGCCGGATCCCGTGAACTGCGACGCGTTCTTCTTCCCCGCGTGGAGGCCTTGGTAGTACCCTTCAAACTCCTGGCCGTTCGTGAAGTACTTGCCGAACTCCTCCTGGGTGTGCCCGCCGTAATAGTCGAGCCCGCCGATGCCTTTTCCGGCTTTGGGCTTGAGCGTCCTCGTGGCGGTGTTGCGTGCGGATGCCGCGTTGCGGTCCGCGTCATCGTCGTCGTCGTTCACGGAGGGAATGCCGTGCGCGGAGAGCGCGACGCCGCCGCGCGGAGCCTTGTACGTCGGGTCCCTGTAGTGCGCGCCGTAGACGTCGGAGACGCGCGCGCCCTCGCCTCGCGCCTTGGGCTTCTCGTCCGGATCCCACGCGTCGATTATGTTGGGGTTCTTCTTGTATGGGGTGCCGCGCGGGTACTGCTTCTGGTCCGCGTGGGCGCCGTAGCTGTCGCTCATGCGCGCGTACGGGTCCTTGTTCAGCAGCGCCTCGTCCTGTGAATTAAGGGGCGGGATACGTCGAGTCAGCGCGCGTCGGTCAGCGATTGTTCCGGGACGCGAGAATCGGCATGATCGCGAATCATCTCTCTCGTTCCAAAAGGGGACGGGAGGCGCGCGGGCGCGGGTGGGAGGCGCGATACGTGCGGGAGGACACGCACCGTGGAGACCTTGGCGTGCTGCCGGTACCGGCTGGCCGGGTTGTAGTCGGGCACCAAACTACCCATGGCGGCTCGAGCGTCGTGGGTCGTCAGTGGGCGCGGGCGGGCGCGGAGTGGGGGGCGGAATCGGCACGGTTCATGACGGGACCGCTGATTTTTTTATCGCGAGCGTTGACTCGCGTATTTATGATTAGCGTTTCGTAACTGCATTCATGCTGTTTTTTGGTTATTGTTTTGGTTATTTACCGCGTCATCGTTACTGTTTACATGTGTGTCCATTTTGGCTATTTTCTACATATTTTCTCCCGCCCGTTGGATCTCCGATTTCGTTTGCGAGCGTTTTGTTGGCCGTGACGAAATGACCGAGACCATCGCGACGACTTGGAAGCACTCAACGCGTCGCGTTCTACCCACCCGAGATGGCGTCCATGTTACGTATCGCGCCCATCGCGCGTCCAGTCGCCCGCCCCCGCGGCTCATCCCGCCGAGCATCGCGCAAGGTGCGCCCTAAAAACGAACACGCACCGTCTATCCGAAATTTCCACTTGGCACCACCACCCAACGTTCCTCAATTTTATACGCGCAAGATGGCTCGCAGTACACGCGCGCGTCTCACGCACACATCGCTGATACGATCCATCGCCCACCCCGCAGGTCATCGCGAGGGCGTTCAGCTGCGGCACCGCGTGCGATCCCTTCGAGGAACCACCCATGCCCCACTTCGCCGAGCCGAACCCACACGAAGAGATCCTCACGCTCGCCTCTCAAACCGACGACACCGACACCGACGAGGACAACGTCTTTTTCGTCAACCAAGTCATCGCACGGCCAAAAGAAACCCCCGCGACGCGCGAAAGGCTCGTCGAGGTCGAGTTCGCCGCAGAAGAAGCCCGCCTCCACGCGCAGCGCGCCGCCGCCGACATCTACGAAGCAGCCGCGCAGGTTGAGCTCGCGCGCGCGCCACGCGCGGAAGCCGTCGCCATCCAAAAGGACGCGGCGGAAGAATTGGAAGCGTGCGCCAGGCGCCTCTCCCACGCGCAAGTTGAGAACGAACGCATCGTCAAGTCCACCAACACCAACTCGTCATCCGCGTGGGACGCTCGTAAGGATGAAACGGACGCTTTGAAGGCCACGGAGGCTAAGCTCGCCGCCGGCGAACGCATGCGAGCGGCGTCGGAGGCGGTCAAGAAAGCGGAGGCTTTCGTCAACGAGGCAACCGCGAACGTCGAGCGCCGACGTGTTCGCATGGACATCGCGATCCAAGCCGCGTTCAACGCCATCGACACCGCGAATGGGCTCGCGGCGTCGATGGACACCGTGGATGCGGCGCTGATGGAGTCGGACGAGCGGCACAAGGATGCGGTTCGAATGGTGCGTTTATTTTATCACATCTCGTACGGGCGATTAGTCTGATGACGTCGTGTTTTGTGTAACTCTTACGCCTTTATTACAGGTTCTCGAGTGCAACGAGGAGCTCCGTCTCAGCCGGGAGGCTCAAGACGCGGACGGCGTCGCCGAGGCGTCCTCCGCGCTCGCCGCGTGGCAGCGCGAGCTCGACCAGTCCAAGAACGCGCTGAACCGCGCCAGGGCTGAACAAGCAGACGTCTTGACGCGCACCGAGGACGCCATCCTCCGCGCCGAAAACGCAGACGAAGAAAAGGCGGACGCCACGAAGAAGGCTGAGGGCGCCGACGTGCAACTCGCCGCCGCCCGCGATCAGCTCGCCAAGGCGCGCCAGAACTTCCGCGACGCCATGGCCGCGGCGTCCGCCAAGAAGACCGAGGTTCGGTCCGTCGAGGAACGACGCGAAACCGCGGTGGAGACCAACATTCGGGTCCAAGCGGCTGCCATCACGGTGAGAGTGTTTTATGTTCTCTGACTGTTTGCCCATACTAACTTTGTGTTTTATCACAGGCTCGAGCCGCGTTTGAACACGCGCTGACTCGCAAACTTTGGGCCGACGACAGGCTCGATAAGGAATCCGACAAGGCTGACATGCTCAAGCTGCGGGCTGACATGGCGACGAACCTATCGGCGCAGTCCGATGCACGCGCCAAGGCGCTGAAGAAGGAGGCGCTCGCCTACGCCAAGAAGGTTTTGAACGTCGAAGCGGAGCGTGAAGCGGAGGCTGAGGCGGAAGCCGCAGCCGCGAAAGCCGCCGCCGCCGCCGTCGCCAAGGAGAGCGAGACGAAGGCTGCCGCGCGACGCGAGGAGGCGTGGGAGCTCGTCGCACGGCTCGCCGAGGCGGAGGCTGCCGCGGAGGAGGCGTCGTCGCGTGAATTCGAGGCCCGCAAGACGGCTAGTCTCGCGAAGGATGAACTCGCTCACATCGCCGAGTTTGAACCCGTCACGGCGCGGTCCAAGCGGGAAGAGGCGCGGCGACTCGCCGAGCAGCTCGCGTACAGCGAGGCCGTCGCGGAGGCTGAGAGGCTCGTCGAGGAGGAGCGCTTTCGTATTCTCCAGATGCAGGAGGCGGCTAAGCAGAACAGGGCCGTCGCGGTTGGCGAGGCGCGAAGGCTGGTGTCGAAGCAGTACGGAGTAGCCGACGCCAAGACTCTCAACACGTTCGCCAACAACGCGGTTAAAAGCCGGCGCGATTCGAGCGGCGATGCCGGCGTGAAGGAGGCGTCGCCGAGCTGGCTTCTGTGGGAGTGATCGACGAGTCGTCGATCGTGCGAGTGTGCGTGTCCCTGTATGTCGTTCACATCATCATCAAGCCGTGTAATTTATTTTTCATCAGATTCATCAGCAGCAGAGAAAGTCGTTATAATTTCTCGTCAGGCGGGCGATCTGTGTCGCGGGATCGTCGCGTGCCCCACCATCCGCGCTTCGGGGGCGGGGGCGTCGCGTTTTTCGCATCCGCCGACCCGCCGTCCGCACCACCCACGCCCACCTCCGGTCCATCACCGCCAACCCCCGCCCCAACGCGCGACGAAACGTCGGCGCCCCCTCTCTCCTCGCGTCCCATCAAGTTTCCCGGGAGGTAATCGCGCGGCAGGTGGCCCTGGAACGCGAGCATGAAGTACGCCCCGTGCAGGTTCACACCCACGCCCGCGCCCAGACACAGGTTATTCACCAACCCGCGCCTCGTCGACATCGGTCCGACCCTCACCACCCGTATCAACACGCCACGAAGAGTGAGCGATCGGACGATCGAATAAATCTAATTCGTATTTCAAGACGCTCTCCAGTCTAACAAAGCGCCCGAAGCCGTTTCGACGCCGCCGCCGCCAACCTCTGCAACGCGTCCACCCTATTCTCCCACTCGAACTCCACCACCTTACTCGCCGCGTCTACACTGAAGTCCTCGGAGTCGATGTCATCCTTCGTCGTGTTACGTGCAAACGACTCCTCCGCGGCGCGAGAGGCGTCGCCGCTCCACACCAAGCTGAGCACGTTCGCCGCCGATAAAAATAAACTAGTCGCGTCCTCGGCGGCGCAGAAACCGTTCTCCCTGTCGAGCTTCATGCGACTCCTGCTCCACGAACTCGCGTCGCCGGCGTGCGCGGTGAACGCCGCGCGCATGACGTCGAAGACATCCGCGGTGGCGCCGCTGGAGGACACGCGCGTGGAGTGTGCGCACGATCGGAGGAGTTCGGTGGCTAACCGCCAGCCCAGCGGCGTGGTCGACGCGGCGACTTCAGCGCTTAGCATGTCACCGACGAGCGCAGGGTTCTTGGCGCCGCTTCCGACCTTCCCGGGGAGGAGACGGTCGCCGAACGCGACGGCGGCGCGCGCGGACATGGGCGGCGGGCCTTCGTCACCGTCGTCGGAGGACGATTCCGACGAGTCGTCCTCCTCGGAGGAATGTCGAGGAGCGACGGCGTCGGCGTTTGCATTCGCGGCGGCTTTCATGTCGTTGCGCTCGATACGATGCAGCATCTCGGTCAACGCCGCCTCCGGATCGTTCACGCATCGCACCTTGGTCAACAGCATCCACGCCGCGGCGCGCGAGTGCCCCGCGAGGTGCAGCAGGCACGCTCGCGCGACGCGAGATATCCCGCCCTCCATCCCGTCTCTCAGCTCCATCTTCGTTGGCGCCCCGCTTGAAGACCGCAGCGCCCTGGCGGCCAGCGCGGTGACTTCATTCCGCGTGGCCAGCGCGTGCGCGCGCACGAAGCTGGGAAGCGCGCGCGGCCAGCACGTGTGTAAGTTAGCGCACACGGATTCGAAGATGCCGTCTGATACTCCGTCGACGCCGAGTGAGTTTTCATCTTCGGCTCGGACCGTCGCGGATACGATGAAGTCGATCGAACGCCGGAAAGCGACGTCGAACTCGTCGCCGGCGCGTACGGGCGTCTGCCCGTCGAAGCTCGCGTCGCTGAGGTCCGCGACCGTCTCCGCCGCGTGGTTATCGAACATGCGCCCCGTACTCAGCGCGGCGGTGGGTTCATCGCGTTTTCTCGCAGCCTTCGCCGCGAGGTGTAACGCGTTGACGCACTTGCGGTGGAATTCTTCGGTGGATTGGTCAGCCCGCGCCGCCGCCTCTGCGCTCGCCAACACCGCCGCGCCGACGCGCAGATCCGCGTACACCGGCAGCTCATCGTCCAGGGCGTACCACGTCATGTCCTCCACCTCTTCCGGGTCCACACGCCTGGCCATCCCGGGGGTGCCCAGCCGTTTCCATTTACTCTCCGATACCTCCTCCGCCTCTGAAGACGGGGTGTTTGTATTCGGCGATTGGACGTCGTCGTCGTCGGCGCGAAGGGCGCCTTCGATGACGCGGACGTCCGCGGGCGAGTACCCTTCGAACGTAGACGACGACGCCTTTGCGAATTCCACGCACTTCACCGCCGCGGATCGCCAGGAGTCGACGTCGGCGATCGGGGAGTCCTTCTCCCGCAACAAGAGCGCCGCGCGAAGCGATCCGCCCGGTTTGACCCCTAGGTTTGACCCCGAATCATCATCGATCAACGCGACGCCCCTGGCGGCGGCGGACGCCTCGAGCTCCGCGATCGCCAGCGACGCGACGCGACACGCGCCGTCGGCTGATCCACCCCACGAAGCGCACTCATCCGCCAGCGCCGTCAGCGTCTGGTGCCTTCGCCGAACCTCCGCGGAATCGTCCGGAACTCGTCCAGAACCGTCCGGAAGCTGCGTGGCGATGGACGCCGCGAGCGCGGGTGGGACGCGCGTGGCCAGTCGATACATCCCGCTGCTTCCACCCGTCTCCACGGCGCACACGAGCACGTCCGGGGCGCTCCCACCGCCCGCCTCGATGGTCACGACGCCGCCCCGCGTCTTCCCGCTTCCTTCTCGGGCTTCATCCCCCTTCCTTCCACGCGCGTGATCGTCACCCACGTCCTCCTCCCTGCGAAGAACCGAGTCTCGCGCCGGTGGGAGCGACGGTAGCGGCGCGGTTCCCACCGCCGCGCCCGTCGTCAGGTGGTACGTGGTGACCGCGGACGTACCGGGCGGCATCTGGAACGAATGATCCGCGTCCTCGTCGGTAACTCGCGCTGTACTTTTGGAATCGTGACACCACGCGAGGTGGAGGAACGAGCCACGCGCGGCGACTGACATCACGCCGCTCCACCGCCTCGCGCCCGCCCCGAACTCCTCGCGGAAGCCCGCTAAAGTCGCCACGTGTCTCCACGCGATTGGCTCGCGGATCGAACTCCGCGACGAGGAGGACCCGCCGCTTGAATACGTCCCGAGGGGGCATTTAGAGAGCGGGGGCGACGCCACGATGACCTCGCCGCGTCGAGTCACCGCGAGCAACTCGTCGCTCGGTCCGTGCAGAGCCACCGCGATGGACCCGCCGGAGTCCTCGCCTTCTTCGCTCTCAGGTTTCCCCGATTGGGAACGAACGCGAACTTCCGCGGCGGCGGCGTCGGCGACGGAAGCGGCGACTGCGATGTCGACCCTCGCCACGCATACGCGTTCGGCTGTGTCCCACCTGTACGCCTCTACACGGCCGCCGCCACGGTCCACCCCGTCGTCGCTCGTCGCGCACACGACGTACATATCGACGCCTCCCGCGCCGAGCAAAGAGACCGCGTTTGGATACTCCGCCACCGTCTCGCCGTCATCCGAGGGAGGAAACTCTTTCTCGCTAGCTCCCGTCGAGTTGTCTCCGTCGGCAGACTCTGGAACCGTCTCTCGAACGAACGAGAATGGCGAGCGCTGCGCCGCGGCGACGGATTCCACCGACGGCATCCGGATCGTCCGGATGACGAGGCACCTGTGACTGCTGCCACGTGGACCGCCACGTGGATCGTGGACTCGGCGTTTGTATCCGCGGACGATCATCGCGACTCGGACGACGCCCCCGCCCCATTGGCAACGTTTCCCGCCGCCGTTGGATTCCACGCCGGCGCTCACCGCGAGCGCGGCGTCGACGACGGCGCCGTGCGACCCCACCTGGTATCCCCGCAGCGGCGGCGATACCTCCGGCGGCCCGCCCGGTACGCGCGGTTCCGCCATCTCGATCCACCGATGGTTATGCGAAGATCCAGCGGATGGGTCACGACACCACGCCGATACCGCGCCGTTCTCCTGCACCGCCACGAGGACGCACGGCACTTCACGCGACACATCGCCGGGGAGGAACATGAGCTTCACGACCGGCGACGCGCCGTGGAACGAGAGCTGGCTTCCGTCCCCGCTTGACGCTCCGTGTCGATCGACGTACGTACTCGAGCCGAGGGTGCCGTCGACGACGCCCCCGAATTCCCCGCTGCCGAACGCCGCGCGCAGGTCGCTCGATGCCGTGCGGTGAGGTCCTCGCGGGTCCGGCCCGCGGTCGGCATCCGCACGCGCGCGGCGCATCGCATCCTCGGCGCGCGCGACGTCGCCGGGCACGGCGGAGAACGCGTGGAGGTAGGTCCCGCCCGACACCGCGACCGCGAGGTGGCCGGGCGTCGACGCCACGCATCGCAGCGGCTGCGTGCCGATGTCCGCGAGGAGCGCGGGCAGCCCGCGCGATTCCGCGTGCGTCGGGAGCGACGTGCCGTCCAGCGCGACGAGTGCGGTGATGGGCGACATGGAATCGTCGTCCGACCCGCACGGATCGACGTCCCCCCGCCCCCGGCGCCCTCACAAGTGGCGGGTCATCCGAGGGCGTGTCGCTGATTCTCCGAACTCTCTCAACACCCGCTTCGCCGCTGGACTGGAGGGCGCCGCGAGCCAAACACGATCCGCCGTTGACCGTTGCAGGTGCCCAATTTTATTATGATGTCAAGCTCGTTTCTTCGTGGAGGGCGCCTCACACTTGTGGAGCGTCAGAATGTTCGCCAAGCCGGGGACCAAACCCCCGAAGCCGGTGCCCATCAGGGGCCGCGGCGCCGCCCGAGGCCGCAAGCCCAGCAAGGAGGACGAGCAGTCCGAGCGAGAGCGCCGGTACCTCGAGGAGCTCGGTGCGTCCATTTTTCAAATTCTCAAAAATATTCTCGGACAATGCGCGCTCCCCGACGACCCTGACCTCCCGCCCCCTTCCGTCTCGTCGCAGGCAAGGAGGTCGACCGCAACACCGCGTTCTTGCAGCGCGAGAAGGATCACCTCGACGTACTCCAGCGCGAGCGATCGGCCAACAGCCCGCTCCCACAGCACCGCCCGCTCCCCCCCGGAGCCTACCCCAACGCCGCGGCACACGCCAATCACGTCGTCGTCGACCCTTCGCTGATCCCGGGCTTAGGAGGCGGACCCGGCGAGCGCCGCCACTTCCCGGGAGCCCACGCATCCCCCGACGACGGAGGCGTCCGCGCGTACCCGTCCTGGGACGATGCCGTCGGCGGGTACACCATACCCGCGGGCGGCGTCGCCAAGATGCGGGCGCTCTCCGAGGAAGATCACGCCGACGCGGCGGAGTACGCCCGGCTCGTCCACGGTGCCGAAACCCTCGCGCCGTCGCACGCGGTCGCCGCCGCCGCCGCCGCGGACCACGCACGTCCCGCCGCGCCCTCACCAGGCGCCTTCCCCGGGCACCTCCCGGAGAATCCCGACTACTTCAACGATCGCAGAGCGCACACGCGGCGTGTGAACGGCCCGGTTTCATTCTCCGTCGCCGGTGTCGATCCCGTGGAGTTCTCACGGGACCCGCGCGCCGCCGCGGAGGCGCGCATCAAGCAGGAGAAGCGCGACGCGCTACGCGCCGAGCTCGACGAGCAGGTTCGCTTGAAGAAGGAGCGCGTGCGTTTGATGAAGGAAGTCGACGACGCTCGAGAAAAAGCGGAGATCGGCCGAGTGTCGCACTACGACAGGTGGGGCAAACGCGGCGGCGGCGGCGAACCGCTCGTCGACGACGCCGGGGTTCTCATCGCGGAGCTCAAGGGTGTCGACATCCGCTCGCCCGCCAACGCCGCGGCGGCGCGATCGCACGGTGGGTTCGAAGCATCGCTTTCCCCCGGACAGATCGCGGAGGCTGTCGGGTACCCGGGCGGAGACGACAGGGCGCCCATGCTCGGCGTCCCTCGACGCGGCGTGAACCCCGGCGCGGGGGAATACTCGTCCCCGTTTCGTCGCGCGGGCGGCGGCCCGTCGTCCTTCTACCTCGGCGGCGAGGTCGCAACGGGCGCGCCCGGCGCCCAGGTCAAGGTGACTGGCGCGCGGCACACCGAGGCGGAGCTGTCGCTGGCTGAGGTTAAGCGGTTGCAGCTGATCAAGGACCTGGATGAGCAGGTGCGGATCAAGAAGGAGCAGGAACGCATCCGCGCGCTGGAGGAGGCGATCGAGGAGGCGAAGATCGAGCGGCGGATCCAGGAGACGATCGAGGAGGAACGCCGGGTGTTGGCGCTGAAGGAGGCTCAGATGGCGGCGATGAACGACGACAACTTCGACGACTACGCGCATTCAGAGGCCATGACCGGCGACGTCGTGTTGATGAAGCCGAGCGGACCGAGCGGCGGCGGGCGCGTGATGAACTCCCCGCCCGCGCCCCCACGGCCCCTCACCGGCACCGAGCCCGAGCCCGGCATGCCGCGCGAGGACTTCGAGGGTGGGCGATTTGACCGCGTGCTGGACGACGGGCTGGAAGATTTCGAACCCCCGCCGCCGCCGCTCGAGCCCATCGAGCCCGAAGCCTACGAGCCGCTCGTCTCCGCACCGCCCGAGACGACGAACGAGGAGACACTCGCCATCCCACAGTCCGCGTCACCGCCCAGGCCCCAGGGCGGGCATCCCAAGGTTGTCCACTCGCCCCCCGCGTCTGTCGACCACAAACGCCAGCTCAACTTTGGCGACGTCCCGGGCCTGGAGGGACACGTGCCGGGCGCCGCCGGCCGCGCGCCGCGCGTGGTGCACTCGCCGCCGCCGTCGCCGCCCCACGGACCCGGCGCGGCGGCTGACATCGACCGCGATCGGGACCTCGGGTCACTCCGGTCATCTCGCCAATTCGACCGAGACCGCAACTTTGAGCTCGACCGGTACCACCGCCCGCGATCCGCGCACACGCCGCAGCTGCGCGACATGGTGGCGGAACTTGAAGCCGACAAGGCGCGGCTGCAGGATGAACTCGACGGTAAGCGACGCGCGCTGCACGAGGCGCAGTGGGAGGCGGCGCACGCGGCGCGCGAGCGCGACCTAGCGGAACGCGAGCGTGATCTCGAGGCGCAGTTGAGAAACGTCCGCGCGCAGCTCGACCACATCAACCCGGGCAGCCGACCGGGCAGCCGACCGGCCAGCGCGGCGCCGTCCTTACGCGCGTCGCCGATGAAGCCGGCGGTGCGGCTATCCGCGGAGGGTATTCGCGAGCCCGTGAGGGTATCCGTGGAGAACATGCAGAGGTACGGCGGCGATCATCATCATCCGGTGGGACAATCTATCGCCGACTTGGATCTGCTCGAGGAGTTCGTCGTCGACTCCAAGTTTGTACGCGCGGACGCACCACTCGGCGTGGTACCCGGCGGGGGTAACGTGGTGGCCGAGGGTAACACCGTTCGGCCGTCCGAGCTCGCACGCGCGAGAAAGAAAGGCGCATCCGTCGTTCAAATCGCTTCACCGCCGATGCGGGCGCTGGGTCCCAACTATACCGTGCCCGACAAGGCGCCGCGTGTCGCGGGTTTACAACGGCGGCCGGTGCGCGGAGTGCGTCCCAAGCGTGACGAGAACGAGCCGGTGGATAGGCCGGTGTGGGGCGCGAACAGGCCAAAGTCGCGGGCGATCCGCTGGACGTGAGAGACTGTGTGTGTGCATAGAGGGGTAGGCGCGGTTTTCTTTTGGGAAACAGTCAAGTCAAAATACCAATCGGCGCGTTACGAACCGTCATCCTCGAATCGATTTCGTCGGCTAAAGTTGCTTTCGCTGTGGGCCGCTCATCGCCCCAGCCAGAGCCGCCACAGTCAAAGTTGAGTGCCTTCTTTGAACGCGCGGTAAAGGAATAACCGCGCGCCACTCTTCGAGGACACCCGCTCCCGCGCTCCGTCTTTGACGCGAGTCGAGGCTTACCGTCATGAGCATCACCCTCGAGCACCGGTGCGTCACACGCCTCCTTTTCGTTCGTCTTTGACCGCTCC
>MDSY01109943.1_pt1 | contig 14247 bp, 12 predicted proteins | sample 811131 | NCBI WGS metagenome assembly MDSY01 (sample SAMN05326643, study PRJNA326480) | marine metagenome | isolation source: seawater | place: Atlantic Ocean: South West | collected 2010 | reverse complement strand
TACGGGGGATGGTGGAATAGTAACTACGAATAATAAAATTTTTGCAAAAAAAATGAGAGAGTTTTCTTGTGCTGGATTTAGAAATGTAACAGCTACAAGTGGAAAAGTAAGAATCGATAGAAGTAAATTCCAAGATCCTAATTGGAAAAGACATAACACTTTAGCCTATAATTATAGATTGCCAGAAGTTGCAGCAGCAATTGGGTTGGCTCAGATTGAGAGAAAAGATTTTTTTCTATCCAAAAGAATTTTGATGGGAAAAAAATTTAGAAAAATAATAATATCAAGTAAATGTGATATTTTGATAAATCAATTAATTCCGAATAAATATACGCATAGCTACTATACCTTTCCTTGTATTTTTAATGGAAAAAAATACGGAATAAGCTGGCAAGAATTCAGAAAAAAATTTGTTTTTTTTGGAGGTGACGGTATTTATTCAGCTTGGCAAACTGTAAATAACGAACCAGCTTTCAAGAAAGCTCAAGAGAATGGTCTATATTCTGGTTCAATGAAAATATCTAATTCATATGGGTGGGGAGAGGTAATAAATGGGGAACGCATACAAAAAATATTGATGCAATTTACTACTAATCAGCGAAACTTATCTGAAATGAAAAAGCAAGAAATGGCGTTAAAAAAAGTTTTAAATTACTATAAAAAAAAATTAATTTAACATAACAAATTAAAATTTTAAAAATTCATTTGCATCATATCTTGGTAGAGCAAACCTATTAAATTTTTTTCTTAAATCAACATTTCCTGAGTTTGATGTTAATGCGAATTTAATTTTTTGTTCTTTCATGATTGTAATAGTGGTAGAATTGTAAGAACCTGAAGGGTAGCAGACAGAAAAATTATGCAAATCAACTAATTTTTTATTAAAAAATTTTTTTGAATTAACTATTTCAATTTTTTGTTGTAGTTTATTTAAATCACTCCAAAATAAATGATCCACACCGTGAGAACCAATGTGCATATTATTATCACTCATTTCTTTTAGATTTTCTGAAGAAATATAAAGCTCTCTTGAAAAAGCCTTGAAGTCTGAATTAACATATTTTTTAAAAAAATAATCACAAGTTTTCCTACTAATTATGGGTGACAAAAACTTATTTAAAATTTTTTTAATAGTTATCGTTTCATAGTCATCATACTCTGGTATTTTAATGTTATGCAATCTAGTTTTTTTACGTACAAATTTTTCTATTTTAATATCAAATTGCTTAATTAAATATGAAGATATCTCATTTAATAGAGTTTCTTTATTATTAAATTTTTCCAAAATATAATGAACTTTATTCACACCCAAGATTTCTCCTTTAAAGATATTTGTAGGTGGATAAAAACATCCACTTATCTTTTCAGATGATAAAATAGGAAATACATATTTAAAGTGATCTTTGTATCCATCATCAAAAGTTAGTAATAGTAATGGTTTTTTATAATCAGAGGTTTTTTTATTATCAATTATCTCGATAAAGTCATCAGCTGAAATTATGCTAAAATTTTTCTTAAAAAATTTTATTTGTTTTTTAAAAATATTATACTCAATTCCTTTAATATTTGGATATTTAGAATTTTTAATTTCTCTGACGTAATGATAAGCAACAATATTAATTGAATTTTTGTTTAAAATTTTCATTATAAATTATTCTAATAGTTATTACTTGTTAGTTATATTAAATTATCAATGGCTTCAAATAAATTAAAAAATTCTGTTAATTTTATTTAAAATAATAAGTAAGAAATTATAAAAATATTGTTACTAAATTTAAAAATATGATTCAATACCACATAATTAATTATCACTAAATTCATAGCCAATTAGAGTATGCTTAGAATTTTTAGAAAAAAATAAAGGTAAAAAATACATACTTATTTATTGTGATTTTTTAACTTTTTATTGATTATTGTTAGAAAAAGATTAAAAGATTTTTACTAAAAAATTTTTTCTATTTTTAGATTTAAAATAATGAACATAAACATAAAGATGAATAAATTCAGGATCACTTTTATTGCCCCATGGTTTTTTTATGCAGATAAATAAAATTAGAACCAAATTGTATAAACTTTATTATCTGTCGCTAATCTTTTTTTTCAGAATTGCTTTTTTTCTAAAATTAGATTTTTTAGGAGCCTTGATAATGCTAATTTCCATAAGAAGATTAAAAAGATTCCAAAAGAATTCTAAAAATAATACAAATATTCTAATAATGTCAAAAGTAGGTGGTGTTGATGATATTACTACAGCTTATGGGCAAAAAATAAGTCAAATAAATTTTTTTATAATTCAGCGTATATTTTTTAGAACCATCTATAATAAGTTTTTATCTAAAACAAATCTTCGAGATTATTCATACAAAATTAATAATAAAAAACTAGAAATTTTAAGCTACAAATATTCTTGTAAGGTTGATTATTATTTAAAGTTTATTAATAGATTTTATAAATTTAAATCTATAATTTCTTTTAACCCTTTCTATAAAGCTGAAAGAATAATTCAAAAAATTAGTAAAAAACATGACATTAAATTTATAGTATTACACAAAGAATCTGTGAATTCAAAATATGATAATAAAGTTTTAAAATATTTATACACTAATATGATTGACAAATTTGATGGTGAAGCAATTGCTACATATTCTAATCTAGAAAAAAAAAATATGATTGAGGCAAATATTATTAATAAAAAAAAAATTGTAACCGTAGGTAGTCCTAGATGTGATCAGAGTTTTCGATATCGAAAAATTATTCCAGAGAGTAATATCATAACTTATTATATGATAGAATCGAACAGAGGAGCTCCTGGTTATCTTTTAAGTGGACTGTCCAGTAAGGACAAAAAAATATTATGTAAAAGCTTAAAAATAAATCCAAAGGATTTAAAAGTTAGTTGGGAAGAACTTAACAAAAAGACAATTAACTATTGCATAGATTATGCTAGGAAAAATAAAGATGTTCAAATTATTTTTAAAGGAAAACAATCTACTCATAAAAGAAGCGACCTACCCTTAAGTCTACCTGAAAACTGTCTTTTTGTTAAAGATGGAACTGGTCATGAGTTATTAAAAAAGTCTAAAATAATAATAGGTTTTAATTCAACTATAATTTTAGAAGCTATTTTAGCAAATAGAGACATACTAATACCTTATTTCAACTTTAAAGAGATGAAGAATAAAAAGAATTTTATAATAGATTTTAATAATCAAAATTATTGGGTTAAATCTAAGTTAGATTTATTTCAAAAGATTAAAAAATTGATAAAGAGCAAATATAAGAATAGGAAATTATCGAAATCAGAAAAAAAAGTATTGGACGGATATATTGGAAACTCAGATGGTAAGGCCTGTGAAAGATTGATTAAATTTATAAATAGTTCTGTAAAATGAAATTAAGAATAAAAAATAAGATTATTAGTCACAATCACAAGCCATTTATTATAAGTGAACTAGGTATAAATCATTCTGGCTCATTAAAGGTTGCTAAAAGAATGGCTGACTTATCATTAAGTAACGGTGCGGATGCAATTAAAAATCAAACACATTTACTTGATGATGAAATGATTTCAGAGGCAAAATATATTAAACCTGCAAATGCTAATGAAAGCATTTATAATGTTATAAAAAAAAATTACCTTAAATTTGAAGATGAAATAAAATTAAAAGAATATGTAGAAAAAAAAGGAGGTATTTATATGAGTACACCTTTTTCTTTAGAAGCCGCAATAAAACTTAATGAAATTGGAGTTTCACTTTTTAAAATTGGATCTGGAGAATGTAATAATTATCCACTAATTGAAAAAATTTCTAAGTTTAAAAAACCTATTATTTTGAGTACAGGAATGAATAATTTAAAATCAATTCAAGAAAGTGTAAAAATATTAGAAAAAAATAAAATTCAATATGTTCTAATGCATTGCATAAGTGAATATCCAGTGCCCAATGATCATTTAAAATTAGATCATATAATAGAATTAAAAAATAAATTTCCAAAAGCGCTAATTGGATACTCAGATCATAGTATTGGAATTACTCCAGCCATTATAGCAATGTCAAAAGGTGCATGTATTATCGAAAAGCACTTTACAGATACCAAAAAAAGAAGTGGACCAGATATAATTTGTTCTATGGATCCTTTAGATTTAAAAAATATCTATGAAGCATCAAAAGTTGTAAATATTTCTAGAGGTATAAAAACTAAAATAACTAAAATGGAAAAAATAACAGCAAAATTTGCTTTTGCATCTGTTGTAACGATTAAAGCTATTAAAAAAGGGGAAAGATTAAATAAAAAAAATATATGGGTAAAGAGGCCTGGCAATGGGGATTTCCTTGCAAAAGATTATAATAAAATTATGGGTAAAAAAGTAAAATTTAATATTTCTGATGGGGTTTTTGTAAAAAAAAAACATATTAAATGAAAAAAATAGTTTTTTTAACAGGCACTCGAGCTGATTATGGCAAGTTAAAACCTTTAATAAATAAACTTTCTTACGATAAAAATTATGAAGTTATAATGTTAGTTACAGGAATGCATTTACATAATCTTTATGGATACACAGTAAAAGAAATTAAAAAAGATTTTAAAAGTATAAAGATTATAAAATGTAAAAATTTTAATCTAGGTGATAGCATGGACACAATGCTTTCAAAAAGTATTAAAGTATTTGGTAAAGTGCTTAAAAAAATAAATCCAAATTTAGTTGTCATACATGGCGATAGATTGGAAACATTGGCAGTTTCGGTATATTGCAATTTTAATAATATACTTATTGCACATGTAGAAGGTGGTGAATTGTCAGGAACAGTTGATGAAGCTATAAGGCATGCAAATTCAAAAATGGCTCATATTCATTTTGTCTCAAATTTAAGAGCAAAAAAACTTTTGATAAGAATGGGTGAGTTTAAAAAAAATATTTATGTAATAGGATCCCCAGAAGTGGACATAATGCTAAGCAAAAAACTACCAAAATTAGAAGATTGTAAAAAAAGATACGATATTAAATTTAAAGATTATGCAATTCTAACATTTCATCCAGTTACAACTTTGCCAAAAAAACAGATTATAAAAGAAAGTAAAACACTTTTTAGTACAATCAAAGAAACAAATGAAAATTATATAATAATTTTTCCAAACAATGACACATATTCAAATATTATTTTAAAAGAAATTTTAAAAATCAAAAGTTTAAAGGTTAAAATTTTACCATCTATAAAATTTGAGTATTATTTAACCCTATTAAAAAATAGTAAATTTATTATTGGAAATTCAAGCTCTGGAATTAGAGAGGCGCCTGTATATGGAATTAAAAGTATAAATTTAGGTAAAAGACAAACAGAGAGAACACACAATAAAGGTATTATAAATATTGATATAAATAAATCAAAGATTTTAAATTCTATAAAAAAAATAAATTTAAATAAAAAAATAAAAAAAACTTATGAATTTGGTTCAGGCAATTCAGCAGATAAATTTTTTGATATAATTAAAAAAAAAACTTTTTGGTTAAAAGATAAACAAAAAAGATTTGTTATATAAAATATGAAAAATGGAGATTCTTTATATAAGTTAGCAGAAAAATTATGGCCTTTAAATAGAAGCTTAGCAGGATCTGCAACAAATAAAACTTTAATTATATTAAAAAAAAATTTACCTATACTCAAAATAAAAAAAATTAAATCTGGTACGAAAGTTTATGACTGGGAGGTACCTTACGAGTGGGAAGTTAAATCAGCAAAAGTTTTTGATGATAAAAAAAATATCATTATTGATTATAATAAAAACAATCTTCATTTAGTAACTTTTTCTAAATCATTTGCAGGCATTTTAAATAATAAAAGTTTTAAAAAAAAATTATTCTATTTAAAAAATATGCCAAATGCCATTCCTTATAGAACATCATACTATAAAAAAGATTGGGGTTTTTGTATTTCCTATAATGATTACAAAAAATTAAATAAAAAAAAATATGAAGTTAAAATTAATACAAAATTTAAAAAAGGTCATATGCAATATGGTGAAATATTAATTAAAGGAAGAAGTAAAAAAGAGTTTTTTTTTTCTACTAATATTTGTCATCCATCCTTAGCAAACAATGAACTATCAGGTCCAGTCGTGATGAATTATATAGCTAAGTATTTGTCTCAAAAAAATAATAATTATTCATATAGATTTGTTTTTATTCCTGAAACAATTGGTTCAATTGCATATCTGTTTTATAATTTAAAGAATATATCCAAAAATTTTTTAGCAGGATTTAATTGTGTATGTTTGGGTTATAAAAAATATTACTCATATCTGCCATCAAAAAATAATAATTCAACTGCAAATTTTTTAGCTTTGGAGACATTAAAACAAACAAAAGAAAGATTTAAAAAATACACGTGGCTAGACAGAGGAAGTGACGAAAGACAATACAGTTCGCCAAAAACAGGATTAGATTTTGCGTCTTTAATGACAGCAAAATATGGCTGTTATAAAGAATATCACACATCTTTAGATAAGTTAGGAACAGTAGTTAATTCAAAGGGATTGTTTAGAGGTTTTAAGCTAATTAAAAATTTAATTGACAATATAGAACAAGAAATTTTTCCAGTTAGTAATTTTATAGGTGAACCACAAATGGGAAAAAGAAATTTATATCCTAAAATTGGAGGAGGGATTCCTTCAAAAAAAACTAAGGATCTAATGAATATAATCTCTTATTGTGATGGACAAACACCCTCAAAGCTTATAGCTGATTATTGCAAGATAAAAAGAAATGAAATAAAAAAATATTTATTTTTTTTAAAAAAAAAAAAATTAATTAATTTTTAAACTTTATGATTAACAAAATAACTTTTTTTTTAGAAAAGATCGGTTACTTCAAAGTAATTGGTTTACTTGTTATAATTATTTTAACAACTCTTTTTGAATTAGTCACTTTAGGTTCAGTTTTTCCTTTGGTTAAAATAATTTTTTCTCCAGAGTGGATTTCAAGTATAAATTTACCAACAAAGTTTAGTGCTTATTTGCTAAACATGGATTCATTGGTAATGATAAATTTTTTTTTATTTCTATTTTTAGCAATATATATATTTAGGACATTATTTGTTTTATTTGCTTTGTGGTTTAATAATAACTTGGCTTATAAAATTGGAATTGAATTTGGTAAGAATTTATTCAAAAAATATTTAAGTCAACCATACAGATTTCATTCATCTAGAAATTCATCAGAGTTAATAAGAAATGTCCACGATGAAGTGGGAAGACTTGTCAAGATTTCTCTTTTCCCCTTTATTTTTTTGATAACAGAGTGTTTGCTGTTAATTTCAATTTTTTCAGTTTTGATGTTTATTGATTATAAATCAGTTTTATTTTTTTTAGGAGTTTATTTAACATTTGGGATTATATATTTTTCAATATTTAGTAGTAAATTAAGAATTTGGGGTAAAAGAAGACAAGTGCACTCGATGTATAGATACAAACATTTATTACAAGCTTTGTCAGGAATAAAGGAAATTATTTTAGCAAATAAATTTAAATTTTTTATAAATCGGTATGTTGCAGAAAACATTATAGTTTCTAAGACAAATAGAAATTTTACAATCGTTCAACAAATACCAAAAATTTTTATGGAATTTTTATTTTTATTATTGATCATTATTTTTATAAAATATAATTTTAATTTAAACCCTGATATAAATAACATACTACCAAATATTGCTATTTTCTTTGCGTCTGCATTTCGGTTAATGCCTTCTGTAAATAAGATCTATCAAAATATTCAATATTTAAAAGTTGGCGTAGCAACATTAGACAAATTATACATAGATTTTAATATTCAAAGTGCGGAAAATGGTTATGACCCAGACGGTGTGGAAGTAGAAAAAGTAATACAGTTTGATAAAGAAATTAAAATTTCAAATTTGAGTTTTAAATATGATGACGATTCCGAAAAATATATAATTAGAAATTTAAATTTGGAAATAAAAAAAGGAGAATGTATTGGAATAATGGGTCCGAGTGGAACAGGAAAAACAACACTTTTAGATTTAATTCTTGGACTATTAGACCCAACAAATGGAGAGATATTGATTGATGGTAAAAATATAAGAAACAATAAAAAGGAGTGGCAATCTATAATTGGTCACATTCCACAAGATATTTATTTATTAGATGATACCATAAAAAACAATATAGCCATTGGAGTTGATGAAGACAAAATAGATTATGGTAAAATAGAACAATCAATAAAACAAAGTCAATTAAACCATTTTATAAATAAACTTCCCAAGAAAATAGAGACATTAGTTGGAGAAAGAGGAAGCAATATTTCTGGAGGAGAAAAGCAAAGAATAGGAATTGCAAGATCACTATATAAAGAAAGTCAAATATTTATTTTTGATGAAGCAACAAGTGCTTTGGATAAAGAAAATGAAAAAAATTTATTAGATGAGATATTAACTTTAAAGAAAGATAAGACAATTATATTAATTTCTCATAACCCTGATGTTTTTAAAATATGTGACAAAACATATAAATTAGAAAATAATAAATTGGTGATTTTTAAATGATAAATTATGGAAAACATACAATAGATTCTTCAGATATAAAAATTGTAACAAAAATACTAAAAAGTGATTTTTTAACTCAAGGTCCAACAATAGATTTGTTTCAAAATAAAATTAATAATTTTTTTGGATCAAAATATTCTGTAGTAGTCTCTAATGGAACTGCAGGACTTTATCTATCTGGCAAAGCACTTAATTGGAAAAAGGGAGATAATATAATTACTTCTCCAATTACTTTTATCGCATCAGCTAATGCAATTGTTTTATCTGGAGCACAACCTGTTCTAGTAGATATTGACCCAAGAACGTACAACTTAGATCCCAATAAAGTTGAGGATAAAATAAAAAAAATCAAAAAAAAAATTAAAGCAGTAATAGGTGTGGATTATGCAGGAAACCCTTGCGATTGGGAGTCATTGAAATATTTATCTAATAAATATGATTTTAAATTAATTAATGATAATTGCCATGCATTAGGTGCAAAATTAAAAAAAAATAAAAAATATGCCATAAAGTATGCTGATATTGTTGTTCAAAGTTTTCACCCAGTTAAAAATTTTACGACAGGTGAGGGAGGAGCAATTTTGACTAATGATTCAAGTTTAAATAAAAAATTTTTAGATCTAAGAAACCACTCCATGATTAAGAAAAAAAACTTTTTACCGTGGGTGTACAAGGTTTATCAGCCAGGGTTGAACTTTAGATTAACAGACATCCAATGCGCACTAGGTATAAGTCAAATAGCAAAATTAGATAATTTTACAAAAAAAAGAAATATTATTGCAGATGTTTACTCATCATATTTTAAAAAAAATGAAAACCTAGAAGTTCCATTTGTTGATAAAGACAGTTATCATGCTTACCATTTATACCCTTTGTTAATTAATTTTAAGAAAATAAAAATAAGCAAAGATAAGTTTTTTAACATAATGATGAAAAAAGGAATAAAACTTCAAGTCCACTATATACCACTGCACTACCAGCCACTTTTTAAAAAAATCTGTGGTATGAAAAAAGGAGATTTGCCGATTTCAGAAAAATTCTATGACAAAGTCGTTTCTTTACCTATTTACCCAAAATTAAGTTTAACAAATGTTAAAAAGATTATAAAAGACACATTAAGTTTTATTTAATAAAAAAAATTATGATAAAAAATTCATACCTAATTACAGGTGGTACAGGAAGTTTTGGTAAGGCATTTTTACAGAAACTACTCAGTTATAAGAAAAAAATTGGAAGAATAGTTATTTTTAGTAGAGATGAATTAAAACAATCTGAAATTCAAAATGTGTATCCTAAAGATTTATTTCCAAATATAAGATATTTTTTGGGTGATGTAAGAGATTTAGATAGATTAGATTTTGCACTTAAAGGAATTGAAAATGTAATTCATGCTGCAGCACTTAAGCAAGTGCCATCAACAGAATACAATCCATTTGAAGCAATTAAAACAAATATTATAGGAGCTCAAAATGTTATAACTGCTTCACTAAACAATGAAGTGAAAAAAGTAGTAGCATTATCAACAGATAAAGCTTGTGCACCAATAAATTTATATGGGGCAACAAAACTTTGTTCAGACAAACTATTTATCTCAGGAAACAGAATAAAGGGTAAAAAAGATATAACATTTTCAGTCGTAAGATATGGAAATGTATTTGGAAGTAGAGGTTCTGTTTTTAATATTTTTAAAAAATATTCAGGAAAAGGTTATTTTCCTATTACAGATAAAGAAATGACGAGATTTAATATTACACTTAATGAAGGTGTTAATTATGTAATAGAGGCCTTAAAAAAATCTCAAGGTGGCGAAATTATAATACCAAAACTAAAAAGTTTTAAAATAATAGATCTTGCAAAAGCCATGGACTCTGGAAACAAATTAAAAATTTTAGGAATAAGACCAGGTGAAAAAATTCATGAGCAAATGATATCCTCTAGTGATAGTTATAGCACTTATGAAATGGAAAATTCATATATTATTCTACCTCAAGATAACATTAAATTAAATCAATTTTATTTGAAAAAAATGAATGCAAAAAAAGTAAAAGCTGGCTTTGAATATAGTAGTGATAAAAATGGAAAGTTTTTATCAATTAAAGAAATTAAAAATATAATACAAATACAAAGTAAAGAATTAAATTTATGAAAAATAAAAAACATAAATTAATTATTGATCAAATAAGTAAAGCAAGAGTAAAAAATAATCAAAACTGGATGAAATTATTAGAAATTGCTTTTGAGTTTGCACCAGAGCAATCAAAAAAAATACTTAAAGATATAAATAATCAAGATAGAAAAATAAATAAATTCGCTGAAAAACTCTCGAAAATTTGATTATTTAAAACATTAGATGAATGTTTATATTTTAACAGAAATTACAAAAAGAGAACTAGATTCTAATTTATTACTTTCAATATTGATGGCAGAGAAAAATGGAGAAGTCTTAATATCCAATATGGATAACCTAAATTATTTGAATAAAAAAAATTTATTAAAAAAAGGGATATTACACACAAAAAGCTTAGTACATGATGAAACAAAACAAAACTTTCATCTAGATTTAACAAAGAATGGAATTTTAATTACAAGCCTAGATGAAGAAAATGGATTGGTAAAAAAAAACTTAAATAATTTTGCTGAGAGACGCTTTACAAAGGATGCTCTTAAACTTGTTGAAAAAGTTTTTTGTTGGGGTCAGCATGACTTTGAAGTATTAAAAAAAAAATACAACGAGCATGAAAGTAAATTTATTCTTACTGGTGCCTCCAGAACAGATACTTGGAGTAAAAAATTTAAATCATATTGGCGAGATCAAAACAACGAAAAAAAAGAAGAAGATATAGTTTTAATTTCACTAAATTTTGGCTTAGTTAATGGTCACTACTCAATTGAAGAGATCTTAAAGAGAGAGGATAAAGCAGGTTATTTTAATAGATGTAAAGATTCTAAAAATGAAATCCTTCAAATTTATGAAAAAAGCAAAAAATTAATAATAGAGTTTAAAAAATTGATCAACTATTTATCACAAGAGTTACCAGATGTTAAATTTCATGTGAGACCACATCCAAGAGAAAAGATTGTAACATGGAAAAAATCGATTAATGAAAGAGATAATGTTATTATTAATAATGATGGGAATATTAATTCAAATTTGAGTCATTCAAAAATATTAATTCATAATAATTGCACTACAGCTTTTCAGGCATCAATGTATGATTTACCAGTAATAAGCTATGCTCCCTTAGAAAACAATGATTACTCAGTATCAAATCATTTAGGAACAATAATTGAAACAGAAATTGATGCTAAAAAAAATATAGAACAAATTTTACATACTAGTAATGAAATCAAATACAAAGACAGAGAATCAATTATAGAGTCAAAATTATTTATACCAAAAAATTCTTTATGCTCTGAAAATATAGTAAATACATGGCAAAATTTATTTAATACCAAATTAAAAAATTGTAGTAAAAATAATTGGAAAATAATTACAATAAATTTAAGGATTTATAATTTTTTTACAAATATGAAAAAAACTATTTTTAAATTAATCAATCCCGAAAAAAAAATTATAAAAGATGAAAAATTTGAAGAGATTAATATTGAGTTAATAAAAGATAAAATTGATAGAATTAAAAAAATCATTAATATTAATAGTAAATTTGATATAGTTAAAATTGCAAATAAATCATTTTTAATAAAAAAAAAAATATAATTAATTAATTGAATGAAAACCAAAAAAAGTTTTTATTTACATCTAGGCATGCATAAAAATGCAAGTAAGTTTTTACAAACTTACATATTTGAAAAAAATAAATTAGGTATTCCAAAATGTAGAGTTTTTACAAGAGAAAGTGGTGTTAAAATATTTGTTGATTTAATAGAAAAAGTTTTAAGAAATAAAATATCAATTCACAAAGCTAAGAATTTAATTAAAGAACATACAAAAAACTATCAAAATATAATTATTTCACAAGAGAGTTTGTTGGGATATCATTTTGATAATTTTGAAGATGTAGAAAAAAGATTTATAATATTAGAAAAATTATTTAATAAACCAAATTATTTAATTGTATATAGGGATCAAGCCGATTTTTTATTTTCATTGTGGACTCATAAAATTCGTTTAGGTTTAAAAGATGATTTTAAAAAATTTATAAATTGTAAAGATCACAATTATAATAAGGGTAAGAGATCTATAAAATATTTAACTGATTATAAAATATATAATTATAATAAAATATTTAGACCATACATACTCTTGGTAAATAAAAGAGCTATCTTTTTAAATTTTGAAAGAATTAAGAATAAATCTTTTTTTATAAATAAAATGAAAAAATTTTTTAGTAGAAAAATTTTAAAAGATAAATTTGATATTAATCACAAAGTAAATGTTTCTAGGAAATTTGAATTAATATATTTATTTTGTTATAAAAATTTTAAGATCATTAACAGCATTGTATTAAATATATTAAGACTTGTTTATTTTACACTCAGATTATTCAATTTAATTGAAGTGAGCAATTACAAACAGTCACACTTCAATAAAATTAGTTTTATTTATTTTAATATGATTAAATTCATTTTTTTTAATAAATCTAATTCAAGTGGTGTTAGTTTTTTAAAAAAATTGGAAAAAGAAAGGCTTATAGTTAAAAATTATTTTAAAAAGCAAAATCTTAAATTTCAAAAAATTACTGAATAAAAATTATTGAATTTTTTAAATTTAATTGATAATAATAAGTCTTAAATGGCCCAATCCTTTTCTAAAAATCAATTAAATTATGCACAAAAAAAATTCTATGGAAATTCTTATGTAGTAAAAAAAGACTTAAATTTTATTGATAAAGTTATTAATAAAACGCTAATATATTTTTTTTTATTTAGATTTAGTTTGGTCAATCTTAAGAGATCAGTCTTTAAAAAAATGTATAATTTTATTAATTTAAAAAATGATCAAAAAAACCTTATTAATTTTTCAATAAATTTGAATCAAAATTCAATAGATAAAATATCTAATGATTTAAACCAACAAAATTTTTCATTTATAGAAAATTTTTTACCAGAAGAATCTTACAAATACCTTAATAATACTTGGTCTAACATTAATTATTTTAAACATTCAAAAAAAATTATTAAAAAATATAATATTGGATTTAGTTATACAGAAGGGACCTCATTGAATGAAATCTTTAATAAATCATATAATTCTCAAGCTATAAAACAATTTTATAAATTTTTGTTATCAAATGATTTTAGTAAATTCTATAATCAATTATTAAATTTTGAAAAAAAGAATTATAAATTATGGGCTATAAATTCTTCAATGGCTGCAAATGGCTCATATTTAATTCCTCACATTGATGGAATTGCCAATAAAAATGACATGAATAATGCTTTTAATTTTATTTATTTTATTGATGGATATGATGAGAATCATATTTTAGGCGGAGCGACTGGCATTTATAAAGATAATGATTTTAATCATCCAATTTTCATACCAACTACTATTAAAAACTCTTTATTAATTTACAATCAGTCAGATAGTTTTTATCATGGTTTTAAAACTATAGAATGTCCAAATAACATTTATAGAAAAACAATAAATTTTCAGGTAAAATCTAACTAACAATTTTAAATATCTCTTTGTAATTTGATTAAATATTATTATGAAAAAGAAAACACT
>MDSY01044187.1_pt1 | contig 14247 bp, 9 predicted proteins | sample 811131 | NCBI WGS metagenome assembly MDSY01 (sample SAMN05326643, study PRJNA326480) | marine metagenome | isolation source: seawater | place: Atlantic Ocean: South West | collected 2010 | reverse complement strand
TTCTGAGGCATGTCGTTTTAGCCAAAGAAAGGGCGCTTTACTAGCATAAAGTTTATCAGATAGTTCTTTACGATCACTATCTAAAATAGATGCTGTTTTTTTTGCTAGTATCCATTTATTTTCAATTTCATGAGGGATTGCATATATTTGATAGGACGTTTCAGTTAATGCTAATGGTTTTAGGTTTCTATCAAATATCGAGCCTCTGTTAGGAAATAATTTAATAATTCTCTTAAGTTGGTTATTGGATTTAGTTTTAAAAAATTCAGTTTTGTATAGTTGTAGGTATCCAAGACGAACAATAATAGCAATAATAATAAGGGCAATTATAATAAAAAATGATTTGTGCCTTGTATTCATTTTATTGTGTGGGGTTAATAAATAAATGATTTATTTTTTTTGTTGGTAGATAAATCATATTAAGTTTTTTTGCTTTTACTTCGATTTTTTCTAATGTTGTTTCTTTTTGAATGTAATAATTTAAGTGTTGATTTTCTTCTTTAAGAAGTCGAATTTTTTTTGTATTAAGATGTTGTTTTTTGATTAAAGGAACTGTTTTAATATTTAAAATAAGAGCAAAGATACTTAATAATAGTGCTGTAAAGCAGATTAAAAAATAATGTTTTTTTCTTAGAACCATAATACATAGTGTACCTTTTTTCAAAATGTTTAATCCAGAGTTTTGCAGGGTAAATTATCCAAGGGGCGTTCGTTAAGGTTCATGTTTTCCTCAAACTATTAAAATAAAATCATTTTTTACAATGCAATTGTGTTGTAAATTTCGATCTTTCTCTTAACCCTTATGATCGCCCCTTCGATTTTTTGTAACGTATTAAAGTGAACTATATGAGTTACTTATGAAGTATTGTGATGTTGGTTCAAATTTTTAAATGGTTATGGATAGTATGTTAGGTAACTATTAGTAAGTTAGGGTTGCTTTATGGGGGCTTAACCACCTAATTTTTTGATTACTTCATTTAGTATTTTTGTTACATCATCAATTACAGCTTGAACAGCAGCAAATCCTCTGTTTAATAAATTCATATCAAGAGCTACTTTAGCAATATCTACATTTGATGTTTCTAGTGAATTAGCTAAAATATCACCGTATATGGTTTGTGAATTTGCGGCGAGTGGATCGCCAGCTTTTCCAACTTCAAATTTTTCACCTGATGCTACAGAGATTTTGTAAGCACCTCCGGTTGTTGCGATTAGTCCTTCTTTATTTTGAACAGATGATAATGCCAACTTATATAATGGAGTAGGGTTATCTGAGTCCGGATCAGACACTAAGGTTCCACCATCTGTAAATGCAACGGTGGTGTTTCCTTTTGTTTGTATGGGTTCAGGTGTGTTTGATATTATATTTCCATTGTTATCAACAGGAAATCCAAACACTTTTCTACCAAAGTCATCAACAACGTAGGTGTTGGATGAATCAACTTGGAAGTTACCTGCTCGTGTTAGTAGTTGAGTGGAGTTATTATCAAACTCTGAGCTAGATGATGAGATCATAAAAAAGCCCTCTCCTGATATGGCAACATCAAGATTCGTTCCAATAGTTATATTTCCTTGAGAAAAATCAGTTGAAGTCGATCCCAAGGTCATACCACTTCCTAATTCAATAGGATTGGTGGTTTCTGTTCCTGATGATATCGCTTCAGTATAGACTGTTGTAAAAGAAGAAAATACATATTTGTATCCGGGTGTATTAAAGTTGTTGGCATTAGAAATAGCAATTCGAAGTGCAGATTCAAGTCCAACAATTGCGTTTTTATTTTGTATGTATAAATCAAGCATAATGTTTCTTGTTACTAAGTACCTTTTTTTGTGTCTTTATAAACATATACGAGATTTAACGTCTATAAGTTGCATATTATTTTATCATATAGATTAAGCAGCTTCATTAATATTTACATCTTCTAAAAATTGTAATTCTTCAAGTAGTTTTGGAGCAAGAGATTCATTAATGGGTGTCTCAGATTGTATTCGCTTCAAAATACTTAAGAAGTGTTTTTTTTGGTTTAATAACGTTGTATTGTTAGAGTTTGTTTCTAAAAATAAGTTAGTTTTAATATAATCTTCTTTAATAATACTAAATATTGCTTTATTTGATTGATCTCTAATTAAGCGAAGATCTTGGGCAGACATGGGATTGTTTAGTTTTTTAAGTGTTTTAAGTATAGATTTAAGATTTTTTTGAAATTTCTGATACTCAGGACCAGCTAATTTGGGTAAGGTTGCTCTTGTTTCAAATAGGCTTCTACATTCCATTTTTGCTCTTAGTGTTGCAATAGCATGTGCTTTTTTTTGGATTGCGTGAATATCAATCTTCTTTTTTTTGCAGGTTTGTTTTAATGACATAAGATTTAATCGTGTTTTAATGGTATCAAAAAGTTTATGAGATAGGTGAGATTTAATCTCTAGATTTAATAGTTCATCTTCTAATGATTCTGTTTCTTCAATTTGTTCGTGATTTTGTTTGTTTTGCTGATTGGATTGGTTATGGGTATCTGTATCTAAATACCCTGGTTTATCAGGTGATATAAAGGGTGTTAGTCCCTCGTTATCTATTTTTTTATGAAAGGTTTTTAAATAGTTACCGATATCAAATTTTGAGAATTCTGAAATACTATTAAATGTGTCGAATGCTTTAATTAATTCACTATTGGCTGTTGTATTTAATTTTGTTTCAACAATGGTTCGGTCAAGTTCACCTGCTAAAAAATTGGAAACATCGTATTTTGTATCGGCTTTTAGTTGATTCAGCCCTTGCATATCGGCATTAAAAACGTTTGCTTCTTTTGCTGCTGTTAATAATGTTTGGTATTTTGAATAATTATCTAATAGTTCACTGGTTTGTTTTTTTTCACTTGCAAATGCTAAATCCATAAACTTTTGCTTAAGTAACCGTTTTAAGTCTTTATTGATATGAGCTTGGACACTTTTTTCAATGCCAACCAACTGATGTTGAGATACTCCATTTGTTTTTAAGCTGTTACGAAGCGTGTTTAATTTAGCTACTGTTTCTTTGCTTTTTTTTAACTGATTTTCTCCAAAAAGAGCAATGTAATTTTTTAGCGGGGTATTTAATTCAGGTTGTTTGAGTATGTATTCCTGTCTTGCTTTTGCGGATGTTAATTCTTTTGTTTTCTTTTTTGATTTTTCAGATGATTCTTCAGAGTTAAGTAAAGGATCATGATCAGGATTTTTTTGAAGTAATGACATTGTTTTTTGATGATTTGTTTCTTTAATAAAATTGCTGAGCTCTTTATTAAATCCTTTCTTAACTCGATCTTTTACTTTCTCTAATTCGTTTTTTTCAGTATTGCTATTTTTTTTATTTAAAATAGCTTGGATGTCGTCAGATTCAAATTCGTTAGCTAATGAACGAGAGTGCACTTGGTGTCGTTTTGCCTTGAGTTTAGTTAGTTTGTTTTTTTTGTTTTTTTCTATTTCTTCACCAGATTCTTCTTTTTCTAAATCAATATCAAAATCCTCTTCAACAGAGTCGGTTGCATTTACGTCTTGCTGATTATTGATTCCTGAAATGTCCATGGTTATATATTTTTGCTAATTTTTTTTGTTAAGTTAAACAGTGATAATCCTTTTTTAATAACGTTGGGATTAACACGTGATTGGTTATTTAATGTGGCTAGTTTTCGTTTGTAGAGATTTTTTTTGTATTCACATCGTTTAATCATTTTTTCACAATCTTTAATTTCTTTTTTTATATCGTTAATTGATACATTTTTTGTCTCTAATTCTGATTCTAGCAGAATGTTATGGGTTGGTTTTTGTTGTTTTTTTTTCATGATGTTTGTTTTTGTTCTAAATAATAAAGTATGTATTTCAGATCTTTTTTTTCAGATTCAAATTCGTCTTTAATTTTATCACATTGCTCTATTTTCTCTTCAAATAATTTTTGTTTAGACCAAAATCCTAACCTTCCTAAATTATTCATTTGTGTAATTAAGTTATGTTGTAAGGTTTGAAATAGCTTGTGTTTACGTTTTGTTTTTTTACTCGTTCCATGTAGAATTTCTAGTAGTTCAGCATGATAAATATTATCTTTCATATTAGATGTATTTTCTTCAAATAATTCTTTCATTGATGTTCGTTGTAATTTTTTTAATGTTTCTATAGGAATGCCAATGGCACTTAGTACTTGGCCAACTATTCCAACTTTAAATTTAGCAAATCGTGATGTAAAAACATTATGTGATTTGGATTGCTGCAAGTTATATTTATACATTTCAATAAATTCTTCTTTTCGTTGGAAAAAGTTAATCTTATGCGCTAAATGTCTCATGATGGCATGGCCATTATATTTGAATGTTTCTGATAACTCTTTAATATATTTCGTGTTTTCTTGCTTAGATTCTTTTTCTTCTGATAGTAATTCAGTTAGTTCTTGATTACTAAGTTTAACATTATCTTGAAAGTATGTTGTATCTAATAAAGACTTATGTTCTGATTGAGATGGTTTATGTGGTTCTGGGTCTGGTTTTATGCTGTTTGTATCATTTGTCTGAGTTTGTTTTTGTATTTTTTTTTCACGAAGTTCTTTTTGTAATTTCTTGTAATAATATGAATCCGTGATTTCGCTGCTAAATGCATCAAGATTTATTTCTTGCATCTTGCTACCTTTTTGTTTTTTTACTAGCTTTTTTATTAGCTTTTAAACGTTTCTTTTTTTCTGCTTCTTTTTTTAATGCTTGAGTTTGGATGGCTTTATCTGTTTCTTCCTTTCTTTTTTTAGCTCTGTTTTCTGCTTTTTTGAGAGTTCTTTTTGTTTCTGTTTTTCTTTTTGTTTCTAACTTTTTCTCTTCTTTTTTTCTTTGGTATTCTTCTTCTTCCCATTGAGTTTTACGTTCTTTAAATTCCTCTGTTTTTTTCTTGTGGCGTTTTTTATTGAGAGAGTTGATTTGAGATTTTGAAAAAATAGATGTTCCAATTTCTACTAAAATAGATGACTTTAGGTAGGTTGATATTTGCTTATAGTGACTTGTTTGAAAGAAGGTTGGTCGTGCAATCGTATCAATATCATAACGGTAGGCGTCGCTACTTTTGGTAATAATACCTTTGTCACCTAATTCGCCTTCATTGTCTATTAAAAGTCGGATATCAGTTTCTTGAATATTTCCTTTATGATAATGTTTTTCTTTGTCGTTTATCGTAGAATCTTGTCTAGGATCAAATGAAGACACAAGTGGTTCAAGTTTAAGTACAGATGTTGTTATTAAATCAAAAAATTCATTCACTTTTTCTAGTGAGCTAAATGTTATTTCTAATGGGGAGCCTTCAACTTTTTCCCATCCTGCAGTTTTTTCTTCAATTTGTGTTTCTTGATTTAAAAAAGGAATAGCCTCATTGTATTCAAGCCATTCGGCATTCTTATAAATAGGGACTGATACTCCAGAATCCTGGTGTGTAATTTTAGGCTTTAGTTTGCCATGTTTTGTTAAATTATCGCCACACATGGTTTCAAGAATATCAAATAATACATTATATACTTTTCTTGCTTGAACAAATGTTTCTTTAGCATCTGAGTTAGTGGGTATGGATGCGAGCAAGGTAGATAAATCCCAGGAATTATTTTCGGGATCAATTAATTTTATGTCTTCTATTTGATGATTGTTTATTAATGTTTTGTCAAATGAGTCAAAACTTGCTTGACTTAATAGGGATGTTTTTAAAATTTTTCTTACTCTATTATTTTCATTCTCTGATTCTAGCCCAAAGTCTTGAAACATATTTGATGAATCAAAGTTGACAATTTTTCCAGATGTATTAATGATATTTTGTTTTACTAAGCGATCAAATATGTATTGGCCATATTGTAGATTATCAATTTTTAAATCGTCTATTGAAATATAGGTTGAGGATGGTTTAGTGAGTTCTTGAAAATCATTTTTATTTAAATGTTTTGCTGTATCAATAATTAGTTTTTGGTTAAGTTTACCTGCAATTGAATCAGAGGAGGCTCCAATATCAAGGGCACTTGAATTAAACACTTCTTCTGCAGATTCTGTCATTAATGCAAATGGTAGTAATAGGCCAGTTTGATCTAATGTTTTTCCTACTGTATTCCACCAATGTTTTGTTTTTGTTAATGCTTGGTTTTCGACATAGTTAGCAAGTTCTTCTGATTGTGTTTTTTTTAGATCTAACATTTGATCAAGTTGCGTTTTATAAAAAATAAAGGTTTCAAGATTTTCTTCTGAAAGTAACATTTCGTTATTTTCAATTAAGTTTGCAATTTCATTGCTGTCATTAAGTTGTGATTTCAATTTTTTTAATAGTTCAGGATCCGACATCACGTCAGGGTTTTGGTTGATTTCATCGAGTGTTGTTTTTAATATTGAATTCATTTTTTCTGTTAATTGGTCTAATTTTTTTGATACTTTATTTAGAGATTTTTTATGATCATTAATTCTATCAATGTGGGGTTGTTGATCTTGTATTTTTCCAGAAAACTGACGAATTACTTTTGTATAAAGTTGTAAATCACTATGTCGTTTAAGTAAATAGTGAGTAGATGTTTCAGTATCCCATGAATCCCATTGCGCTAGCGATTCATCAGCTGGTTTTTCGATAGAATTATAATTTGAATGGATATTGATTGTTTCAATATTATTGTTGGTGTAAACATCAGGGCTATCTTCAAGTTTTGGCGCTGATTTATTAATGTTGCTAATAATTTCTTTGTTTTTAAGAAACAAGTCTTCTCCAAGTAGACTTTGAGGAGACATAAAGGTTGAGTTTAACATAGTATACATTGGACTTTGTTCAAATATTTCGTGGTTTTTTGTATCCATTTTTTTAAATGGATTGATATCATCAAGTTGTTTAAATAAATTTAGATTATGAGTATATGTTAAGTTTTTCATTGAATGATTATCTTCTGTAGAATCTGAGTCTTCACTTGAATCAGAAGGAGCTTCTTGCAGGTGTTTTTTTTTCTTTTTAATATCATCAATACTAGTTGCATTGAATCCTGCTTGAAAAGCAGCCGCATAATTAATATAAGAAGGGTTGTTAATACCTTCAAAGTTTTGTTTGTTACCAACAAATTCAGCATTTGCTAACATGTGGTGAGATAAATGTTTAGCACCTTGTTGAATCATGCTTGTTTGTAATAATGAATGTGCTAACTGTGTGTGTGATTGGTTTGTGTTAGATTGTGATGAGGTATTGTTTTGTTTAGATTGGTTTTCTTTGTTAGATTTTTTATCAAGGATGTCATTAAAATTTGACATCTCTTTTTTGATTTCTGCAGATTTAGAAGGTCGAAGATCAATAAAAAGAGGAAATCGTGGGGGTTTTGGTTCGTGAAACTCTCCGTATTTCATTTAAATGTTTTTCCATAAGTTTTTTTCTACGTTTAGTCCTAGTTTAGTTAATCCTGTAATAGCTTGTCTAGAGGAGTCTATGGTTTCCATATAAAACTGGATTGCTAATAATCCACCGGGGCTATCTGATGCTGCCTCTTGGCCTGTAGGTAACATAACCTTTCCTGTTTCAAGCAAATTTGTTTGTACTTCCGTGAGTAAGTCAAAAAATTCTTTTGTTGCAATGTATTCACCAAAAGCAAAATCATAATTGATTGCGACTTTACTATTGTTATTTCTTTCAACTAATACTCTTGAAAATTCAGGCATACATCATCACCCCATGAGAAAAGCTACTGGTATTATCCAGCAGCTTTCTTAACTTCTTGAGCAGCTTGCATATTTGCTGATGATGCTTTCTTAGGTAATCCAGATTCAATCATATATGTTGTTTCTGTTTCAGTCATTTCAAGCTGAGCACCTACCATTGTTCCCAAAGAAGCTCCATCACCACCGTTATTTAGTTCGTTTCTAATAGTTTCTAACTTTTCAATATAGTTATCCCCTGCGTCTTCACCAGCGTCAATCCTTTCGGCTGCTGATGCTAAAGAATACTCTTCTCCTGCCATTTTAATACTCCTTTTTATTTATTTTTATTACTATATACGTAGTTTTAACTGTTAATTATGTATCGATATTTCTTGTTTCTTTTTATTGATTTTCTTTTTTTTTCTCTGTTTTTTGTGTGATATACTTTTTTTATGATTTTTTCAAAGACGATTCGTTTAATAAAAACAATTCAAGAAAAGAATTTTCGTCAGGAAGTCTTGTTGCCTGATGATGTATCTTTTTTGTTGTCCTGTATTGAAAATCCGCATTCAGATTCGGTTTACACGGCGGCATTAATTGCTTTAACGGAATCAGATAATAATGTGTTGGATATGCTGATGAAGCGTTTTCTCTTTTTGCAAGATCAGGCTCAAATGTTGGCTATTCCGATGTTGGCAACAACGGATTATGTCGTTTGTTATACTTTTTTGCTTGGGTTGTTGAAAGAGTCAGATAATTTAGATGAGGTTGCTATGATTGCGATGGTGTTGTCATCAACGCATTATTTAGTAGTGCCTATTATGGTAAATGAATTGATTTCAGATGATACTGTTTATTGTGATCGCTTAGGCTCTGTTTTTAAGTTAATTGGTTTTAAAAAAGTTGCTAAGTATTTAATACTGCATCCACAGATCCCTTTTGAGTCTTTTTTTAGAAATTTATTTGGTAATGAAAAGATTGATTTTATCAAACAGAAAAAATAGGTACATGTTTGACCTTAACTTTAACGTATATACTTCTGTAAGAAGGTGACTATATATATGAATGCACACGTGCGCGATGTTGGAATAGACTTTAAGAATTTAAACCTTGTTCAAGATGCATTCGCTGCGGATTTTAATCAATCTTTTTTATTTCCTTTTAATGTCGAAGATGATGATTTAGGGTCTGTAAATGGAGGGGGTTCTTATCATAAGCTTTCCGGACTAGAGTTGCAGTTAAAGTGTTTACGATTTTCGGATTATTTGTATTCGCAAAAGTTAGATGTTGATTCTATTAATCAACAAAATAAACGGTCTTTAGAATGTATTACAAGTTATTTGAAAACGGGTCATGTTGAGCCTGATGCTTTACCTGAAGTTCTTAATTTTCTTGACCAGTGTTTATTACATTCATCAGATTCTCTATTACAATTAAATTCAAAAGAAATTAGCTTACTAAAGCAACAAAGAGCGTATTTATCAAAAGATCAGCTTGATGATCTTTTGCACTTAAAAACAGAGCGTGAAAACTTGCTTAGGGAGCTAGAAATTACGCAACAAGAATTATTTTATCGTAACCAAGCATATAAGTTGGATTACCATAATGATTCAGTTTTTGAATATGTTGATACTTTATATGCAAATAATATTATCAAGCCGACAGATACGACTAAGGATATTATAGACTCGATTTTGAGGTATGTTCAAACAGAATTTAAGTATGTTTCCGATGGGGATGAGGTAGATAATTGGCAACATATTAGCGAAACACTTAATTCTAAGCAGGGTGACTGTGAAGATGTTGCCATTGTTTTGACAGGGTTATTATCAAATGTTTTTCATTATCGTCTTGGCTACTCAAAAAAAGATGTAGCTTCAATGATACGGTTGGTTGCCGGTACATTTGAATTGCCAAATGGAGCTAAGGTTCATCATGCCTTAACAAAAGTTACATTGGATCCTAATGATTCGTATTCAGATTCATATTATTTGGATGGTATTAGTGATAATCTGCTGCTTAAAGCAACGCAAGGACGTTTTCAAACTGTTTTTGAGATTAATGATTTAAATTTTAATTTAATTCATAATATTGATGAAACATTTAGAACGGCTGCAGGATTAGAATCATTATGGCTTTTTCCTGATGATGAAGATGATAATCAGATTAAAAAAAGTATAAATGATCTTATTTCTCAAATATCTACATATTGTAATCAAGATATTGTGGTTCCCAGACAAATACAAGGGATGTTGTATCGGCCTGTTACAAATGTATTAGAAATAGATACTTTATTAAATAATGAAGGTAAGTATGCAGAAATTGAAGAGGAACTTAACTCACCAGATACGTTGAATGGAAAGCGTGCTGAAGAGCAAGCTGCTTTTGTTACTAAATTAGAAACTAAAAAAAGTCAGTTATTATCATCTCCGTATTATATAACAGCTAAAGATAGTTACGATAGCTACTTAACAGAATTTAATAAGTTTATAGATCGATTTACAATGTTATTACCTTCATTGCAGTTAGGTAAGGATGATATTTATGGTACAGATAAAACATTTGAGTTTTTGACTAATATAAGAAACAGTATTGCATTTAAAAAACCGATTAAAGATGCTGACGTTGTTCTATTAGATGCGTGTATAACTGCTTGGGAAAATGCGCCACAAGTAACTAATCAAGCAGATTATGATCAGGTTGGAGAGCGATATGTAAATGATCCAAATGATGATGCAGATGATTGGTGGCGGATTAGTGTTGGGGATCAGCATAGAACGCTTGAAGTTAGTACTATGCTAAGTTTAAAGGCATTTAAGAATGATATTGAAAAATATAATACGGATGTAAAAGAATTAAATAAACTTTTTGCAATTCTTATTCCGTTTCAGGCTCTTGAGACAGGTGGTTGGATTACAAAAGATGTGATTGCGGCTGTTCTTTCATCATCGGTCGTTTGGTCTTCTGATCGTCATGATGCTCAACCTAAATATCAACCTGGTAGTGATTTAGGTGATAAAGTTGATGGGATTTGGGACAAACTTCTTGAGCTTGGCATTATTGAACAGTCATATATGGGAGTAGATTTTAAAGAGCCAGATGAAAGTAATGGTTTTTTATATGATGCTGTTCAGATTGGTGATAATGAGACTGATACTTTAAATTTTACTCAAGCCGCCGTTATTAAAATTAAAATCCCGGGAGATGATGGTTCAACAGGTCTTGATTTATCAGATAATAGTATTGATACTGCAAATAATACACATATTTATACTAGACCTGAATTTTTTGGGGTTAAGTGGGACGAAGAGGTTTTTAAAGATCTTAATATTACTGATGCCAACAAAAAGTCGTTGAGACGATTATTTGCTTTTAATTATGATAATGATACAACCATTGATGCAACAGACGATATGCCTGGTGGTTTTTATATTCAGGAAGATGGCGTTTTTAGCGGAGATGTATTTGGCAAAGGGTATAATAATTTTGTTTTTGGTTTGGGTATTGAGGCTCAAAAACAAGCGGCGATGGTACCGTCTTCGTCTACAGAAACAGATGTTGGTGAAGGAATGGATTCTCCAAGTATGTGGGCAATTGAAGAAGGGGGACAACTAATAGGTGTAGATAGTAAAAAAGCTATAGAGAAGTTGCAAAAGTATCGAAAAGATATGGCTGAAATTAATCGTCTTAATACGTTAATTGCTGAGGGAGGTACAACTTTACAAATTGCAGCGTATCGTGATCAAAAAAAATTGATCCAGAAAAATATGAAAAAAGTTCATCATTTTATTAATGAAAGCATGATTTTACAAAAAGGTACTAGTGATGATGATGGTAAAACAAAGAGTCTGTTTGATTTTTATTATTCTGATATTTCTTTTGATCTTGGATTAAAGAATTCTCATAGTATTAGTAATATTCCTCCAACATTTGATTTTCTTGATATTCATGTTTATGAATTAGAACTTGCTGGTATTGATTTGGCTATGCCGTCGATAGAAGGGGGCGATGCTAAACCTCCAAATGCTAACCTTGCTCAAGGTGTTACCATTAATGAAGAAGCCTTATTTAATTATACATTTGGATTACGAAAACTATTTAATAAGTTGTTATTAATGTTTTATGTTTTACAAGGCTTACAAGAAGTAAAACTTAATCAAGCTAGAGATATTCATGATTCTTCTTTAAGTAGTGAAGTATCTGCAGCTGTTGATAAAGTAAGACAATCAAGTGATAAGTTGTTTTCCAAATTTTCTAGAACAATGAATTCATTTCAAAGTATTGCAAATAGTGGTGTGGATCAGGTTTGTGATCAACTGATGAGTTATTCGGGATCGATTAATTCTGCGATTAAGCAAAAAAAAGAGTTAGATATTGATACTTGGGCTCGTGCTGTAATGGATATAGATATGGATGACCCTTTAGCTGCATTTGGGGCTTTTGCAGTTAATTTTTTTATAGGAGGGGCCTCAGATCTTGTTGATGAATTATTGGGTGTTTTTACTTATTTGCGCGCGGATTTAAAACTGCAATTAACAGAATTTTTTACTAAAATAGAAGGCATTAACTCGTATCGTGCTTCTCGATTTTTGCAACTTAATTTAAAAGCGATAGACATACTTGGAGATAACACAACTGAGAGTGATAAGTTTTCTGGTAGAGCTACAGGTCAATTTAATACAGCTCTTACTAAATTATTCGCACAGCGATATGGAGGGGTTACGTATGCTCTTTTTAAAAAGATAGATGCTGGCACTGGAGAACCTGATTTTAAATGGGAAGAAGCACCACCGGTTAACGAGGATGGTGGTATTCCATTTTGGTTTAATCAAGAACTTGATACTTTAGACAAGCAAAAAAACTTTGTTACACAAAATAACTTGCAATATTTAAAAGGTTTTAGTACATCACAAGCTTCAGAATATTTAGCCCTGAGGCCGTCAGATGGAGAGTATGTGGAATCAGGAGGGCAATCAGGTTTTATTTATAACTTATTGAGAAAAGTGCAAGACCAAAAATTTGGGGGTAAGGATCTTTTTAATAAGAATCAGTCAGGGTCAATTGAAGAAAAATCAATTTCTGGAAAGAAGCTTGAAATAGATTACCAAAATTTAGATACAAAAAATAAGTTAATTATTGAAAGTGGGTCTCCTGATACTTTTAAACTTCAAAACTCATTTGATAATTTGTTTGATTCTGTTAATCCAATTAACCCTTTATCTTGGGTTATGTTTTTATTATTACCAATTCAATTAGGTGTAAAAGCCCTGGTTGATGGAGCAATGGCGGGTGTTAATCAAGCAATTAATTTCTCTGGTCAACCTTATGCAATGTACAATACAGAATTAATAGCTGCTTATCGAGAAAGATTGTATCGTTTTCAAACGTATGTAGGTGTTGCGATGAGTGTTGCTCATGCCATAGCAAAGGTTCAGTTGCAAGAAGCTCAGTACTGGTCCCAGGGGATGGGGATTAAAAAAACCACAGCAAGTTTAGGCGTTATGACTTTGACAGAGCAGGCTATATTATCTGAATTTAATCAACTTAATAAAAGTAATCAATTAATTTCTAAATTTAATTCTCAGTTGATGAACAATTTAAATGATTTAACAAAGACTAGAGTAGATGCTTATGAAAGTGTTTTTCAAATGTCTTTGAAAATAACTCGAACACTTGCATTAATATTGGTTGTTGCAGCTGCAAAAGGAATTTATGTTCCTGTAATTTCTACGATAGTTGCAGGGATGGCCAATCCTGCTACTACTGCATTTTTTACGCCTGTAGCTACTGCAGGGCTTGCAAGTCCAACATATTATCACATGGCTATTGGAACAATGGCTTCATTTGCTTTGGAATTAATGGTTGAAACATCAACATATGTCTTTAAAACAGGTATGAAAAAGTATCGAAATCCAACTACATTAATTGAGGGTCAGCAAACTGACAGTATTCGAAGACAATTTTATGGTTCAGCCGATAATGATAGTTTCTTTTCTTCCAATAGTAATACACAAGGAAAGATAACGAGTTTGGCCAAGGGAGATTCATGGAAAGAGTTTTTTCCAACTCTAATTGGGAAATTTAATGGGGATGCCAAAAATTTAGGAGTTGCGGATAAATTAAATTCGATGATTTTTAAAGCAAGACAACAATATACAAATGTTGAAAATGATTTTGAATGGAATAATCAGGGTTCTCCTGTTAAAACCAAGGTTACCTTACAAGAAGAAGACTCAAAAAAAATAGCTCGTGTTGATGGTTTAGCTTCTGATCAACAGGCTTCTTTTATAAGAAATCAAGGAGATGGTAAGCTTGTTCAAAATGGGTTAGCGCTTGCTGCTGCATCGCAAGAATCTCAGCAGTGGATTATGTTGCTTCGGATTAATTTGTTGATATTAAAGGCAATTATGGAAGCTATGGAGCAAGTCGTTGCTGATACCTTTGGGTTTGAAAAACAGGATGCTTATGGCCGGGTTGATGGTAATAATTTTTCATTTATTGAAAATTTATTATCGATAGAATCACAAGTTTTAGGTGATTATAAAAATGATATTGCTAATATTGAGAGAGACTGGAATTATAATATCAATTTAAATAAAGAGTT
>MDSY01021427.1_pt1 | contig 14251 bp, 14 predicted proteins | sample 811131 | NCBI WGS metagenome assembly MDSY01 (sample SAMN05326643, study PRJNA326480) | marine metagenome | isolation source: seawater | place: Atlantic Ocean: South West | collected 2010 | reverse complement strand
TTTTAAATGGTCTCCATATAAATATAAAAAATACTCCAATTATAATACCCGTATAAAATACCCGCTTTCTTACTAATACAGATTCTTGTTTAATATATAACTGTTCTTGTGTTAAACTATCTTTAAATGGTGTACCAATATTTCTTGTTCTTAACATATAATATATAGTACAAAATACATTTATTGCTCCAAAATATGCAAATATTTGAATTAAAATTTCATTTTTAATATTCATATATATATATATAAATATAATATTTATTGTAAATATAAATATCTTGACACAATAAATAAATATATACCATTTGATAAATGCCATAATGTAGACTTATTATTGATCATTAAGAAACTAAAAATTTCTCTATTTGTTAGCTTATTCAACATTAAAATTTATAATTTTATATGTTTAAACTATTTAATTTATTTAATTTCTATAATTAATGTTTAGTGAAGATATAAATTTCATGGAAAGTTATGTAAAAGATAGTTTAAGATTTAAAAATAGAAAAGTTAATATATCAGATGAATTTGAAAAAGATAAATTACTCTTTTTATTAAAATCATTATTTGAAAGTTTAAAAAATAATAAGTTATCTCCTGAATCTCAAATAAAAATAAACGAAATAAAAATATTATATAACATTTAGAGTAATAATTAAAAAATTGATTTATATTTTTTTTAATTAATATTATATAATATAAAAGTAATTAAAATGTTGCCAGACGACTTAATATTAAATATCTTGACATTTTTAAATAATAATGTTTGTTGTAAAAAATCATCTTTATTTCATTTAAAAAGTGTAAATAAATATTTTAGAGATATAATTACTGATAGGAAATTAATTAATTATCATAACTTTTACAAATTTGATTATAATTTTTTAAATATTAAACATCTGTGTACAAGATGTGACAAATTTTCAGATTTAGAGATAGAAAAGTTATTGAAACTTTTTAAAAGCTATGATATATATAAAAATAAAAAATTTGAATATTTTTATAGAATTCATGATTCTGATAAGACAGGATTTCACGAGTTTTTACATTTTGACCGTAAAGAAGATTTAAATAAATTTATAGATTCAGTTAAATCTAATAGAAAAATAAAAATATTTTTTGGCGGCAGATGTTGTGATGGTAAAGGATGTCAAGTCAGCTTTTAATCAGTCTAAATTCCAAGTGTTCCATGATAGTTTGTGTCTAATATCGTTCTCATATAATTCATCAAAATTTATTGTGCAATTATTTAGTTCACTTTGGTCTATAAGTGACAACTTTAATTTATTGCTTTTTATTTGATTTGAATTCCAATATGGTGACTCTAATGCATATTTGATACTAAATGTCTTATTTTTATTTTCAGCAATTATCATATATAATACTTCTTCTATTCCATATAGACCTTTTGGCATCCAAGACAAATATAAAAAATCATTATTTTTTTCATCAATAACCTTTCTAAATTCATTTATTTTTGTTACTAAAAATACTTCATCATACTCAAATAACTTATTATTTTTAATATTTATCTCATTTTTATATTTATTTACAACATATAATGCAATATTATCTAACCAATTTTTTGAAATTAGATATGCTCTTTTTGAATCAATTACTTTCAAATCATTGGAAGGATTATGATAATTAAATTTAAATTTTTTTCTCTTGTTATTTGATGGAATCAAACAATGTGCTCCAAATAAAAAAAATAAAGAAAAATAAAAAAAACTAAATTTCATATTAAAATAAATAATATTATATATTTAAATATTTATTTTAATTATTGATATATGACTATATTTCAATATTTTTATCATTATTATTTAGCCTGCTATTACAAAGACTTACATATTTTTCATTTATTTCAAAACCAATAAAGTTTATATTTAAATTTTTGGCAGCTAAACATTCACTTCCTGAACCAGCAAATGGTACTACTAATAATGTATCATTATTTTTATTAATACTTGCTTTTATCAACTTTTCACATAATAATAATGGCTTTTGTGTTGGATGATCTACACGTTCTTTTTTACCTGCTCCACCTGCTAGAGCAGAAATCTTTATTACATCGCGTGGCAGTGCTCCGTTTTCATGTGCTTTGTAAATAGTTTCTTTTTCACCTGCACTAAATCTGCCCTTCGTAGATTTTCTAACCTTACCTGCAGCGTTTTTTAGAAAAGAGTCTGTATATGGTTCTCTTACATCATCTCTATTAAATATTGGTTTATTTTTATAACAACATAAAATACTTTCATGTGTTCTTTGCCAAAAGTTTAGTGAAGGTACTACCTTATTAGTATAATGCCAAATTATCCATCTTACGTTAATATTTATTCTAACTCTTATAAATGCAAGTATTTCACTAAATCCATAAATATATAATGTTCCATTAGGTTTTAAAATTCTAACACATTCTTCAATCCATTCATCACACCATGTTAAATAATCATCCATTTTTTGTTTGTCACTATTATTACCAAAATCTTTACCTATATTATATGGAGGGTCACAAATTACAATGTCAGCACTATCATTTTTAATTTTTTTCATACCAACAATACAATCTTCATTAAATATTATTTGGGTTTTTTCGTTAGATTGCTCGTTATTTACATTATCTAAATCAGCTATTTTTTTTGGCATTTATTTACTAAATCTATTATTCTTTAAATTAATTGTAAAGTAATTCAATTTTTAAATAAAATATTGAAAAATATTATTTTAAGTGATATTTAATTAAATACAGTATATGAAGGATAAGATACGTTATGTTATAGTTATTCAAAATTTCTATCGTAAATATATAAATAATATAAATGGTCTTAATGTTAATGAATTAAGTAAATTAACGTCTGATATTAATTTTAAAATGCCACCAAGTCAATATGACTATTATAAAAAAAATAATGCACCAAATTCAATATTAAAATATGTTATATTACCTGGTAAGACATTTGGTGAAAAGTATATGGAAAGAATTGCAAAAGAATATTTTAACTTTGAAAAAAGAGAAAATTCATCTCATGATCACATAAAAAATGGTAAAAAAATTGAACAAAAGTCTGCAAGGTATCACTCCAATGGTGATGATTGGAAATGGCAACATATTGAAATGAAACATGAATGGGATTATTTACTATTAGCTGGATTAGATTTTACAAGCATAAGATTTTATATCGCATCAAGAAAAATAGTAGAAGAACTAATAAATTGTAATATAATTACTGGTCAAGGTAAGAAAAATGATAAAGGTATTGCTGAAGCTCAGCAAGCATATTGGTTTTCTAGATCAGACTTTTCCAAAAATAATAAAAAATTCAGAGATTATTTTGTTCCTGTGCATAACGAATCTGAATTAATATCTAAAATTTAGTTTGCTATCTTATTTTGCTCAATTATCTTTTTAGACCAATGTTCATTACCTGCTATAAAATCATTTCGTACAAGTTTACATCTATATTTAACATAATTACTATCAAATACTTTTAAATACACCCCCTCCACTCTAGAATCTGTATAATTTGATTTTTCTTCTATCATATTTAATAGCCTATTTTTATCAATTTTACCCTCATACATAACTCTTACCATTTTAATATTTGTATTTTGTAATTTCTCTTCCAAAATATTCCTGTTATAAAATACCTTCTCCCTTTTATTATATAAATCAAATGCTAAAAAATAATCAGGTAAGTTATCATAGCTAATACTATGTTTTGCATATAACCACTCTCCAAATAATATATGATCATTGTCTAACACCTCATATAAATCATCTCTATGGTCATACACCCATTTATCTAAAGGTTTAAACTGTGACGCAGATTTAGAATTGACATAATGTGATCTATTTTGAACCATTATCTTATAATTTTCATCTATTGATATTCCCATTTGTGCTCCATCTACCTTCTCTGTTATATGAACTTCATTATTTAAAAAATAATTATATTCATCATTGCTAACATATCTGTCATCCACTGTTGCACCACCTATATTAAATAAATGAGCAGTTCTCGGAAATTTATGAATATGTAATTCTGATGTCTCCTCTATACTTATTTTTTCACATTTCCATGTTTTTAAGTATTCTCTAACATCTTCTTGATCTTCCAAATAAATTACGTTACTAAATCCTTCCTCTTTTGTAGGACATTCTAACTTACTTTCAATATCGTTAATTATTCTTTCACCACTACCTTCTTTAATAGTTGGATGATTTTTTCTATTTTTTGCTCTATTTATACATATAAATTTAGGAGTATTTAAATATATACACAAGCAATTTTTTGAATTTAATTGTGTTAACTCAAGCCATTTCTGTCTATCTTTAATTGTATAATTTGTTCTATCCAAAATTACAATGTCAGCTTCCTTAATGAACTTTAATAATGACTGTTCGCACATATTCCTTCCCATTGTATCTTGTGTAACTACTTGTACATTCATCCCATTAGTCATAAATAAGTCGCAAAATGTTGTTTTACCTGCACCTGGTAAGCCAACTAACATAATGAATTTAATTGAAGTCTTAATTTTAGATGGTTTTTTATTAGATTTATATAAATTAGTTGAAAATTGTCTTATAAAATTCATTTGATCATCTGATTCTATACTTTTAGGTCTTATACTTTTTAAATAATGAATAGCATTTTCAGAAGACATTCTATTACCATCTATTCCATTATAACATAAATAACATGATAATGCAGTCCCAGTTCGTCCAAATCCACCTAAACAACCAAATAATATAGGTTCTTCAAAAGTTTCTTCTTCTAAAACATTTAACATATCTTCATATGTTGGAGATTTTGTATTCAAACAATGAATGTAATTTATTTCTATCCCACAACTATCTATATTATCAAAATAACGTTTTTCTAAAAAGTAATAAATTTTTTTAACTCCAAGTGTTTTCAATACTAATAAGTCATTTTTGCGAGATATCTTAGATATTCCACCTATTTTATTTGGAATAACCCAAGAAAAATTCCTTGGCATTTCATATATAATTATTTTTCTTTCTTCCTCTGAATATAAATACATTTTCTTTCTATGATCTAAATTATTCTTCATTATTTCATTATTTAATGCTTTTATCATATTATTTGTTCCAATATTCTTTCTGTCATATTTAATATTAATATTATAATCATACATTTCAACAGCCTTTTTTAAATCTTCAATATCTTTTGTAATATTATAACTAAAAATATATCCTAAATAATTGCTTTTTGATATTAAATAGTCAATATTCTGCCTTGTACTATTTTGTTTCAATTCCAATATCTTTAATTTGTCGTCAATATAATTATACTGATTTTCAATAAATCTTAATACCTCGATATCATTTATTTTATGTATTTTGCTTAAATCTAATTTATTATTTTTCTCTATAATTGTATTAAAATCTTTATTCACTTTATGAATATCAATAAATTTAAATCCTAATGTAATATGATAATTTTTTTTTTTTAGCTTATATAATGACCTTATTTTATTAAAATAATTACAATGAACTACTAAATAATAAACATCATTATTGTCTTTTTCAACTCTACCTAACCCTAATATAAATAATTCATCATCTATTATTTCATTTTTATAATCAATTTCCTTTAATTCAGTAGAATTAATAATTGTTACATGATATTTATTTTTATCTCTTTCTTGCTGTTTTTTTATATATTCGCTTGGTATACTTGATGTAAAATTATTACCTATATTATTAATAAAAGCCATTATACATCCTTTATGTAACTTTATTTCCATTAATATTAATATTTGAATATCTTTAAATATTAATAAAAAAAACTTTAGTTATAATGTTAAAGTTTTGTAGTTTTTTTTTATTATATATTTAAATTAATAGATAATTTATGTAATTTTATTTTTAGGTATTAAATATATATGATAATAGATATTTATAAAATAAAATATACAGATTTTAATTTAAAATTCATAAAAATTGGAGGAAGTAATATTAATATGACATTAAATAATAACGAGTCATTATTTGAATCCATGCAATTATTAATAAAAAGCTATTTAAGCGACAGTGATTTAGATATAAAATTAATTGAAAAATACTATAATAGTGTAGGAAAAATATTTATACAAGAATTTACATCCGATACTCTTACAAGTCAACAAACGTCAGATGAAGCATTACATAAAATAACTCTCGCATATCTTAGTCATTTATATAGAGATTTATTTAATTTAAAAAATAACAATTGGAAGTTTATTACTAGATACAAAAATTTCTATAATTATGATGAATACCTAAAAAACTATGGATATTCTGTTGAATTGAATAATGGAAAGGAAAAAAGTTATGACATTTATGATTCTTTAGTAATTGAAGGCAGTATTTTTAACAAATATTTAAAAAACCAAGACACTAAGGTATTTTTAGGTGGTGAAAAATATGGAGAAAAATGGAAAAAAGAAGTAACTTTAGCTAATTTTAAAAATTTCAGCAATGAAGAGATAATTGAACAAACGGTAGGATATTTTAATTTTTTTACATATTTAAATTACAAAAAAAATGTTCCTTATGAATCCTATGAAATATTAGAAAATAAAAATAATAAATATATTTTAATTAAAATTTCTACTGAAGGAATAGAACCAAATTATAACTTGTCTCATAAAAAATTTTATATATGTATATTAAAAATAAAAGAAATAAATGAAATTTCAGATAGTAACAAAAGATTAATATATGTTAGTAAAAATACTATAAAAATAAATAACCAAGAAATTGTTTTAGAAACTAAGGATGAAGAAAATTATATGGGAGAAGAAATAAAAATGTATATAACTCCATATTATAATAAGGATAGTGTAAAGTTAAGTTATAAACTTTCAAATTATATAATAATTAGATTTAATAACACGAATATAATTTCAGAGTCAGTAAAAAATATAAAAAAAAATGGCAAACAGAAGTTTCAATTTGAAAGTGATTATATTTCAGATTATATATTTACAAATTTACAAATGCTTGAGTTTGATTCAGATAACAAATTTGATTTATTTGGACTTGTAAAACATAGTGGAAGTCATCAAGGAGGACATTATACTGCTTTTGTAAAAAAAAAAAGTATGGAAAAAATATGATGACGGTCAAGTAAAAGATGAGAACCCTACTAATTGTGAAACTAAATCAAGATATTCAATGTTATTTTATAAAAGGCAAAATATTGAAGGTTTAATAAATGATTCAAGTAGTAAAGGTTTACAAAATTGCGGTAATAGTTGTTATTTAAATGCATTAAGTCAAAATTTATTCGCAATGACTAAATTTACAGATTTATTTAATAACGATAATATTTTAAAAAATTATTTAAATCAAATATTAAATTTAATTGAAATTGAATTTGAAATGTTATCTAAAGGAAAAATAGTAACTGATAATGTAGATTACACTAAACAACTAGTAAGAGATAGAACTGCTTTTGAAAAAGACCCAGGGCTAGAATATAACATTAGTTACTTAAAAAAATCAAGCACCATTATTGAAGTTGTGCCAATATTTAATTTTAAAAACTTAAATAACAAAATAGATTTAATATTTAAATTTATAAATGATAAAGTATTTTACAAAATAAATTCCTGTAATAAAGAAATACAAATAAAATTTCTTGAAATAATTACAAATATAAAAAATAAATTAATTGATTTATTAGCAATTTATAATGACTTGTCGTTCATACATAAGATTGAAGACAAAGATGTTTTCTATCAAATATTAGATTTATTAGTATTTATTAATGATTATATTTTTAAAAAAAATTGAATTTTTGAAAGCCTGTCAATTTTTTTGAGAAAAATTCAAAAAAGAAACCATAAGAGGAACTATGGAACTTTCTTCAGATTGGAGAGAAGGTTGTATTCACGCTCAGATTATGAAGAATGCACTTCCAAATGATACCAAGGATACTTACGCTAGTTGGTATGGACATTATTGGAATCTTAGACCCACACCCTGGGTAGGTACATTTTGGTCAGGAAATGAAGGTTTAGAATATGACAATTTCCCCAAAAAATCACCATCTAATTTTGATATTTATCGATGGTTAAATAATAAAGAAGAATTACAATACTATGGAAAAGATGACTCTGGTAATTTATTTCCTTTAACTGAACCTTTCCCAGAGTGGTCTTCAAAAATAATTAATCAGCTCTACTCTGATAAGAGCACCGAATTAACTCTCCGACAAGTAGCTAATATTATTACTTATAATAAAAATTAAAAAATTTGGTAAATTAATAAAAAAAATAAATCTAATTGGTCTTTAATAAAATTATTAAAGAACAATTAGATTTTATAAATAAAAAACAATATTTAAAAAAAACAAAGCCATTTTTTTTTCTTACATTGATGATTAATATGTTTTTTACAAAATTTTTTGTTACATTTTTTGCAAGTATTTAAATAATGTATTTCAATACAATCTTTATTATCACAAAATATATCAAATTTATTTTTCATTAAATTAGCTTTAACGCAATTGTGTTTCTTTGAAGATATACAAGATCTACATAGTTGTTTTTCACATTTATAACATTTAAAAGGTAAATTATCATTTCTATTACAATTTTCACATATCATATATTAAATATTATCTTTATTTTAATTACGTCTACAAATTTTAGGTAATTTATATTATGGCTCTTTACTTTTATTATTATTCAATATATATTGGCAATAACGCATACAAACAGAAAAGCTTGCACCTGAATGTCCATCGCTATTTAACAAATTATTTAACTCTATAATTTCAGGATCATTTGAAAACATAAAAGATTCATTTTTTTGATTTTTCACATAATTTAGTAAATGTGGGTGACTATTTAAAACATTCATTGCATTCCTGATTGCGTTCTCCATTTTAATTTATATTTATTAATTAAAAATTTATAAATTTCAATTTTAATTTATAATTTTTTTAAATAGCAATATTGCGCTTTAATTATAGCTATCATGATAAGTAGCGTAAATATAATGATAATTATAAATGATATATTGCTATATTCTATATAATTTTTAAGATTCATACCAAACATACTTCCAATAAATGAACCAAATGAGAAACTTAATGAAATAAAAGAGACATATAAATTCATTAATGCATATTTGTTTCTATCTTGAGCTAATTTAATGTTCTCTATTTTTTGACTGTTATCTATTTCTTTCAATAATTTTGATATATCATAATAAATATCATCAATTTTAAAATTGTAATTTTCAATCATTTGTTCTACATCTTCATATTGTATCTCATCAAAAGTTAAACGAATTAGATCTTCTTTATTTTTTATTAAATCTTCAGTAATTGTTTGTAATTCTTTAACTCTGTATTCTAAATTTAATAAATTAGATTGCTTATCTATTAAATTATTAGAAATTTCTAGTTTTTTATTTGTATTTAAAAATGTATTAAAATTTTTATTAAATTCAGTATCAAATGATTCAGTTACGACCTTTAGCAAATATTCTATGATATTTAAATGAAAGGGTAGGTTATTTTCTGAAAAGTTATTAATATTGCTTATATTTAATAATTCAAATATAATATATGCTTCATCTTTAAATATAACTCCTTTAATATTATCAAATTTACAAATTATGCAATTTTTTTTTATAGTCAATGAAGATATATCAAAATTTATACGAGAATCAAAAAAATAAAAGTCACGTTTATTATAATTGGTAATTTTCTTACTTAAGTCTATTAATGATATATTATTAATTTTAACATTATCTTTAGTGATGTAATAACATTGCATTTGAAATTATTAATCAATTAATGTTTATATGATTAATTTTCTTTACGTTTTTTTACTTTTTTATCAAAAATAACTCTGCTTAAATATAATGACAATGCAAATAATAACCCTCCCCAGATACTATTTATTACAGATAATTTTAAAGGCCATTTTTCAAACAAAATATAGTTACTTAAATTTATAATTCCAAAAATTTTAATACCAAAATATAATGCTTCTTTTACTGTAAAGTTTTTATTTATAATAAATAATTTATAACTTGATAATAGGGAAATATAATGGATAATTATTGGTAATTTTCCAATTTTAATTTCATTTCCTTGAATTGAAGATATTAATTTTGAATATGTTTCAATATTAAAATAAATAAATATAAAATGCAATACTGAGAATATAACTATGTCCTTATACATAATATATATAAATATAATATTTATTTAAATTTCTAAAGATATTTTGTATAAAATATATGAAATAACAGTAATAAAATTATCACAACAAAAAAGTAATATTTTATTCTATTTAAAAAGAAATATATATAACTAATATCAAACGGCTCACCTCTACCTAGCCATACCTTTTCCATTTTTTCTTTGTATTTTTTATTAATATAACTATTATAATTTATACCCCATTTTAAATTTTGTTGAATATTTCCATTTACTGAGCTTTTATCATTATCATAATACGTAAGTAATAACGCAACTAATCTTTCAAAAGCCATTCTTCTTTCTCTTGAATTAATATTTTTTACTAATACATCTAAATAATTAGATTTATTAAATATTGATGACAAATAATTTAAATTAATTATTGACATAGCTCCAAAGCAACCTTTCCATTTCTCTTTTGATAAGTAAAATTCTTTTAATTCTTTAGAATCATTAAATTGATCAATTATACCCAATATTTCAGGATCATTATCCCAATTATGTTTAAAGTCCCATAGGAAATAATATTTTTCGGTATAAATTTGATATCTTTTAATTTTTTTATGTAAAAAAACTGTATCATGAATAATTACAGCGCGTTTTGCAAAACGTTTTTTGTAAAAGTAATAATATGGCAAAAATTCTCCTCTTTGAGGTGGAAATTCAGAATTAATTATTTGTGTGTTATTATCTAACTTATCCCCTAATTTAATTGGTTTATATTTTGAATTATCATCTATAATAATAATTTTTACGTTACTATAATATATTCTAATTTGGTCATAACAATGACTCCAATATATATTTGCTTTTTCATTGTTTACATGTCTTAATATTATAAAACAATAATCATCCATATATATTAAAAATATTTTATTTATAATTAAATATATTAATCCAGTTAATTTCAGGTCTTCTCCAATCTTCTATTTTAATATCAGAAAAATAAAAATATAAATTTTCATAAATTATATCTTTATAACTTAAATCATTTGTAATAATAATTATTTTAAAGTTCATTTTTGAATTAAAACTTTGTAAACTCTCAATTAGCTTTTTAATTTTATTTCTATTTAAATTTCCGTATTCCTCTCTAATAAAAATTATTTCTTTATTAGAGCTTAATAATTCTAAGAATCTATTAATTCTCCTTTCATATTTAGCTACAAATCCAGTTGTATCAAATTCATCTAACAACTTGTTAAAGTCATGATAAAAGCTACAATAACCATTACTGTAAATATATGATCCTTTCCCTCCATCAACTTCAAATTTTTCATCATAACATTTTAACTTGAATTTCTTTAAATTCAGAAACTCTTCAAATTTTGTATCAATAGCTTTTGATACATTATTTAAATTTAATGTTCTTGTCCAATCAAATGGGTAAGCTTCCTGTCTTAAATTATGTTCCTTTAAGTTGTAGGCTATACTACAAGATGATCCTAAAGAAACAAAAGTCATTTTTTATTATAATAATTATATAAAAATCTTTTTAATTCAATTTTATTTAGATACTACACTCAATTATTATAATTATTATAAAAATATTATAATAATTATTTATTAGGTTATGCAAAGCACCAGAAGAGCCCGATATGCCACCACCAGATGACCCTATAGTTTAGGTGAAGTGATGTTAGATCTCTTAAATATACTTTAAGTAAATAAATTTTAAACTTCAACAGTTAATACCGTTCCACCAACAACATTTTAATCTATTTACTCTACCTAAAGTATATTTAATACATCAAACTTTCATGCTACTAAATGTACAGTCATCAAATAATAACAAATAAATAGTTGAGATAAAAAAATTGTTGACTTTATTGCTTACAAGAAGCGTAGCCTAGGAACTCTGGCTACAATTTTACTAGCTTAATCTTGGTTCTCGTTAAAACTAGCAAAATTAATGAGCAAACAAATATTTTTAATATTCATTTACTAAAAATATTTTGTTTCTTGCTTTTAAATAATTAATTTATTTCTATTTAAGTAGTAAAATTATAATATCATTTAAACATTTATGAACCTAAATTCCGTTAACAGTTATAAACCTCCTGTGACTTTTAAGTTATGGCTAAGTTTTAGGGGGCTAAGACATGGATGGTTTGGAAAAATCTACTAATCTAATAACGCCAGATAACCTTATTTTTTGTCCTCATAAAAAGTTTTAGTTAGACATCTGGATAATCATCTGGCGGCGGCTCATGCGGCTCGTCTATTGCGTCTGGCGCTTCAGGAGCGCCACCGCCCGCCTCGCCGCCGCTGTCGCCCATTGGATCAAATGGATCACTCGGCGACCCGTCTGCCGCCGAATCAACTGCCGCGTCTAGATCCGTTGCCTGAAGCACAAGAGATTCTATAATATTATTTGTTGTAAAACTTAAATTCAAAGCTTCCATATTAATATTTGTCCCAAAATTGCCCAAAATTGAATGTTCTTCAGACAAATGGGATACCACAGGTGCATTACCAGCTATTTTACCAATAGCACATGAGTTACTACCAGCAAATTTAATATTTAAACCATTTAATGAAATATATTTTATATAAGTCGCTTCTTCTAAAATTTCTCCATTATTATTAATTAGCATAATTATAGTAGTTGCTTTATCTTCTGTAATTTGTAATTGTAATACTAAATTTACATCAATACCATAATAAGCACTAAAATCAATAGGGACATCGTGTTCGCCTGACTCAATATTTTGATCAATATCATTATATCTTCCGAAAATATAGTAAATTTTCTTATCAAAAATGTATATATTAGTTCCCAAGATAACGCCACCTGCTTCAAACAATGGAGCATTAATGCTATTTGCTACATTAGCTATATTTAACTTCTGAATTACAAAATTAAAATATAATTGATTATCGATTAAAGTGTCAAAGGTAGTAGCTATTGCACCTCCTTTTTGACGACCACCAAAATAATTTATAGCTCCTTGTCTTGAGTTGTTATTATTATTTACTATTGTTTTAGATTTTCTTGGAACTTGTAAAGAATATTTAATATTATTAAATGTCACATCTAAATAACCAGGACTACCATAATCAAAATTATATAATTGCTTTGTATCTAAAAAGTTTACTAAATTAACTTCGGTGTCTTCAGGTGTGTTATTTTGTGAAATTTCAAGATTTTGACCAACATAATTACATTGTGCTAAGGACAAAGTATTAGTTACCTCCTGAGTAATATCACCATTTACAATATCAAAACCTTGACATGCTGTAGAGGTAATTGATTCAAAATCTTGCGGATATGCATCATATTGTAGGTTATCAGCTGATTCAGCATCCATACCTTGCATTGCCATAGGGGGCATTGCTGCCATCATATCGGCATCCATACCTGCCATAGCATCTGGTGGCATTGCTGCCATCATATCGGGACTCATACCTCCCATAGCATCTGGAGGCATCTGGTTCATCACATCAGCATCCATACCTCCCATAGCATCTGGAGGCATCATTTCCATCATAGGAGCATCCATACCTCCCATAGCTTCTGGTGGCATGTGACCCATATGATCAGCATCCATACCACCCATACAATGTGGTAGCATTGCGCTCATCATAGAAGCATCCATACCTGCCATAGCTTCTGGTGGCATCATATGCATCATAGGACCATCCATGCCAGCCATAGCTGGTGGCGGCATCATTTCCATATGCATTGGACCAATACCGCCCATAGCTTCTGGTGGCATCATATGCATCATATGATGATTCATACCGTACATAGCTTCTGGTGGCATGTTACCCATATGATCAGCATGCATACCACCCATACAATGTGGTGGCATCATTTCCATATGCATTGGACCCATACCACCCATACAATCTGGTGGCATCATACCCATCATATGATGATCCATGCCAGCCATAGCTGGTGGCGGCATCATTTCCATATGCATTGGACCCATACCACCCATACAATCTGGTGGCATCATATGCATCATATGATGATTCATACCGTACATAGCTTCTGGTGGCATGTTACCCAT
>MDSY01017444.1_pt1 | contig 14253 bp, 12 predicted proteins | sample 811131 | NCBI WGS metagenome assembly MDSY01 (sample SAMN05326643, study PRJNA326480) | marine metagenome | isolation source: seawater | place: Atlantic Ocean: South West | collected 2010 | reverse complement strand
GTATCGAAGGATGGAGGAGAAACTTTTGAAAACAAGTCGTCTAATACCGCGAGTGACAATCTAGTTGGAATGAGCTTTTCGCGAATTGAGTACACAGTTTCAGCTAGTGAGAATTCTTCAGGAATGCATTCACTGTATGCAGTTTTGACCAACTCGAATTTGGTTGGTATGTACGTTTCGCATGACGATGGAGACACTTGGACAAAGTTTGTAGGCGCTTCAGGTCCTCCAAATGAATTTGACATTTACAGAGGTCAAGGAACGTATAATTCGATCGTTTCCACAAGCCCACTCGATCCTGAGGAGATTTACATTGGAGGTATTGATATTTGGCGTTGGAAACAAACCGTTAATAACCCACCAAGTGGAGGGTTTGAAAAAGTAAGTCAGTGGTTTGTGAACCCTACGTCTTCAATCTATGTGCATGCGGATAATCATGAAATGAAGTGGGACGCAAACAACCGCCTATATATTGGTAACGATGGGGGAGTGAACATTACAAATGATTTTGCAGACAATTGGTATCCAGCAAATAGAGGATACAATGTCACACAGTTTTATGGCATTGCATTTAACAGAACTGGAGCAGTTATGGGCGGGGCCCAAGACAATGGTACATTATACAGTGATCACAGCTTATCCACCTTCCAAGAGTTTGTAGAGGTTAGTGGTGGTGATGGTTTCCAATGTGAAATTTCACATTACAACCCAAATGTGTCTTTTGCTTCAGTGCAATTTGGTGTTGTGCGAAGGACTGGAGATGGATGGGCAACAGCGAATGACTTTTCACCTGATTTACCAAGTTCTTATTTACCTATCGGTGATGATACCTATCAGGATCATCCCTTTGGAACCTTTATGCGATTGGCTGAATATTATGATGAAAATTCAGAGGACAGCGTTATGTTCATTACCACAAAAAATTACAGTGCAGGCGATATAATGTCTGTTCCTAGTGCAGCTTCAGGAGATACGATATATGTGACTGCAACTCAAGATTATTATTTTACGGACACGCTTTATTACACGCCGGCGGTTTCAAACGACTCAGTGAATTTCGGTGTCAACCCTATAACAGGTGAGCTACATGCCATGGGTGCAGATACTGTTGATTTTAATGTAGCCTGGGATACATTGACTGTTCAGGATCCATTCCAATCTTGGTTCCTAGCCTATACGTATAAAAATGGCGGTGAGCTATGGGGTACAAGAAATGCCTTGAGGTTATCCGTATCTGATGTGAATTGGGTAAATGTAGCGCGGGGTATCGGTACAAGTGGAGTTGATGCAGAGTTCTCGAGAGACCTTGATCACCTTTACGTTTCTGCTGGTAACGGAACTTGGAGAATTGACGGTTTAGGTAGTGTCTATACTAGTGATACCGCTTTTATTGATAAAGTGGCGTATTATTCTTCTGGTGGTGATGACTTTACACCAACCTACACCCAAGCGACGAAAATAAACAATGCTGCAGCGTCAGGAATTGCTGTAAATCCGAATAATGCGGATGATGTTATTATGTTTGGCGGTAATGTTCGCAGGACCTCGAATGCCACAGCGGCTTCTCCTAATTTTACAAACCTAAGCTCAGTTGGTGTGCCATGCACTGATGGTATCATTGACCGAAATGACCCTAATGTTATTGTTGCAGGAACTTTAATGGGAGCTGTTGTTTCTGATAATGGAGGTTCGTCTTGGACGAATGCTTCTGCAGGATTTGAAGGAACCGTAGTTACTGAAGTATTGCAGTCTTGGAGAACAGCAGAGGAAGGTAATGGTCGTCCGGGAGAAATTTACTTAGGTACATACGGTCGTGGTATTTGGGCCTCAGGTGATTACCTAAGCGTTGGTATAGATGAGCAATCGATAGATGAGCCTGAGTTAGACATGACGATTTTTCCAAATCCTGTTCAAAATGAATTTTCTATATCTTTTGATATGATTCATACAGGAGATGTAGCTGTCAATGTTTACAGCTTGTCTGGTGCTAAATTGAAAACTTACGAATTCCCAAATGTTGTTTCAGGTTTACAAAATCTAGATATTGACGTTAGCTCATTGAATCGTGGAACTTTCCTTGTACAGCTTGTGACAGAACATCAGAAGCATGTCAAAAAGATTATGAAGCTTTAAAAACGCGTTATAAATTTTAAAGGCGACCTAGTCGCCTTTTTTTTTGCCCCAAATAATTACAACCATGGAAACATGTCCGTATTGTCTCGAACACATTGAAGAAATTCTATCTGGCGCGCATGAGCTACGTCCAATTGATACAAATACTGACATAAATTATAAGAAATACAATAAGGGTGATGTCTTATTTTCTGAAGGAGCAACTCCTCGCGGAGTGTTTTATCTCCATAGCGGCCTTATAAAAATCATTAAATACGGAAATGAAGGTAAGGAGCAAATTATTGAAATTGCAAAGTCTGGAGATCTTGTTGGGTTTCGAGCCATGCTGAGCGATAAGACTTATAATGTAGATGCGGAGATGCTCGAGGATGCATGTATAGGCTATATTCAAAAGTCTGATTTCTTGAAAGAAATCAATACAAATGAAAAGTTGCGTAATACCGTCATTCGTGTTCTTTCTAAGGAGCTTCAGGATAGAGCGGATTTGCTCACAACGATGGCGCAGAAAACTGTTCGCCAACGCACGGCATTGGCATTGATATTGTTGGATGATATCTATAAAGGAGCACCAATTAATTTATCAAGAGATGATTTGGCCAATTTTGTTGGTACCGCAACAGAAACGGTCATTCGTTTGCTGCGAGAGTTTAAAAAGGAAGGTATACTAGAGATCCAAGGTAGAAAAATCACCATATTAAATATCGAGGAACTTATCGAGTTGTCTGAGTTGATCTAGCTCTTTTCGAGCGCACAAATCTTATGAAAATTTTCGAATAGTAAGCTTCCTTGTAATCCCGATACCTCTGGGTGAAATTGCACGCCGTACATAGGTCGCTCATTGTGTTCCATTGCTTCATTAAAGCATGTGTCGGATGAAGCCAAGAGCTTGAAGTTTTGAGGGACAGAGGCGAATTCGCAATGGTCCTCTTGCATTTGTATGATTGGCGGCAAACGCTTAAACAATGGAGATTCTTCGAATATTTCAATATCCTGAAAATCTCTATCTTCTTTCATTTTTTTGACAAATCCACCATATTGTAATGCAATCAATTGATGTCCAAAGCAAATGCCTAGAATAGGGACTTTTATATCTTTAATCCATGCTGTAGCTTGTATATATTGATCTGTTTTTTCTTCTGTCAAAAGAATGGGTGCGCCCGAAAGTACAATTCCGTCATAGCCTTTAGTTACGTCAATATCGATATCTAATAATGGAATGACCTCACAATCAACGTATTCATCAAGTAATCTTCTTATTTCAGGGGTCTTTGAGCTCCCGCAATCACCAATTAAAATCATAGCTCTATTTCCCCGGCTCCATAACGTACGACAACTGCTGCCTCATTTGTAAAACAATCGATAACTGTGGAGGGTTCAATTTTCCCAAGGCCACCATCAATAATGACATCAACTTTTTGTTCATAGGTTTCAAAAATTTCGTACGGGTCTGTATAATATTCTAACAAGGGTTCATTTTCATCATGTAATGAGGTTGAAGCCAATGGGTTTCCGAGTGCTTCAACCAAAGCTTGAGTTATAGGGTTGTCTGTAATCCGCACACCGACCTCTTTCTTTTTAGAGTCAAAGAGTTTAGGTATTCGGGCATTAGCTGACAATATAAATGTATATGGTCCTGGCAAGCACTGCTTGATGAGCTTAAAGGTAGGTTTGCTGAGGTGTTTAGTATGAGAAGCGAGTTCTGTAATGTCTTTACATAAAATAGAGAAATGAACCTTGCTGAGCTTTTCTTTTTTAAATTTAGCGAGTTGATGTAGCGCCTTTTTATGATTCAAGTCACATCCAATCGCATATACAGAATCAGTTGGAAAGATTACGATTCCTCCTTTTTTCAGCGCCTTAACGGCTTCAGAAATTAATCTTTGGTCTATATTGAATGGATTTATTTCAAAAAACATATTAATAAATTACGCAGGATATAGCACGGTGGTCACTAAGCGCCTCCTTTTGAATATTAAAATTACTAGAATTTAATTTATTTGAATGAAAAATATAATCTATCCGACCTGCGGGTAATACTCCAGCATAGGTAGCGCCAAATCCATTAGAAGTATTTCTAAAGGCGTCCACAAGGTTGTTTTCAAACCTATGGTAGGTATATGACATTGGGGTATCATTAAAGTCGCCACAAACAATTACTGGATAAGGTGCATTGAGAACATGATCACTGACGGCAGCACTTTGCTCAGCTCTAATGGTAAATGCTTTTTTTAATTTTGCGTAAGCGCGTTTTAGCCCTGCTTTACTTTCTTCTTTGTTCCCTTCTGAAATGTTTTTTGTATAGTAGTCTGTTTCAAGCTTTATCGATTGCAGATGCACGTTATAAACGCGAATGGTATCCTTATTTTTTACAACATCAATGTAGATACAGTAGTTTTTATTGTTTCCTGTCCGACCTTTATGCTGAACGCTTCCTTTACGGATGATCGGCAGTTTAGAGAACGTGGCGAGTCCGAATGTTTGTTTTGATTTATGAAGATACAACCCTTTTTTATGGAACCATGGACCGTGCATAATCTGCATGATGGAATCCGATGTTTCAAAGAAGGAAGGTTTTTCTTGCTGATAATATTCTTGGATACAAATAATGTCTGGGTTTTCTTCTCGGAGATAGCTGAAGATTGAATTTCTAGTGTTGAGGGCTTCTTTTCTTTTTGGATTATATAAATCAAAAAGCCGAACGTTGTAGCTCATCAGCTTAAATTGACTTTTATTATGCTTTGGGATTTCTGTAGGAATAATATTCAATGAAAATATTTTCATTTGAAAGGGAATGCTCAACATTACTGTTAATAATGCACCCCAGAACCATCGGCTTCGTTTGAAAAGCCAAAGTAGCGCAAAAGCAATGTTTATCACTAGTAATACAGGGAATCCGAGGCCTAGAAAAGGAAGGAAGGGCAGGTGAGTAGGGTTAATGTATGGTGTACAAAGTGACATGAGTAAGCAAAACCCAAAAAACAAATGGCCTATTTTAGCCAAAAGCAGAAAAAGTGATATTTTGCTTTTTTTAGGCATTCTTACTTTGGTTGAATAGAAAGTCTCTCTCCTCTTTCGTTAGAGAATCGTATCCCGACTTAGATATCTTGTCTAGTATTCGATCTGTTTTGTCTTGTTTCGTTTTCTTTTCGTAGTTGTATTCTTCGTCCGTCTTTACTTTTTTACCCTTTACTTTTGGAGTATTAAATCTTTTAATTTCACCTTGTATTTTAGATAATACCCGATCAAGTTTGGTTAAAATGTTTTTTGGGGTGTTAAGGTTTTGCATTGCTAATAAACCAAATAAAGCCCCTCCTAGATGTGCAAAATGTGCTGTATTGTCTGCTGTGTTGCCAATACCTATGAGGTCTTTGGCAAAAAAGAATAGTGCCAAAATAAAAAGTCGAATCGGAAGTACACCGAAGAGATACACTTTCGTGTTTGGACTATAAAAGGCAAGGGCTGCAAAAATAGCCATTATTGAACCGGATGCTCCGAGGACTGAATGATGGTTATCTGGAAAAAAAACAGTGGATGAAAAAACTTCTGCGATTCCACCTGCGATTCCACCAAATAGATAAATAATTAAAAGCATTCGTGAATTGAAATACCGCTCAAATAAATTCCCTGCGAAGTACAAAAAAATCAAATTGTAAATGATATGCATCAATCCGAAATGGGAGAAAATACTTGTCAAGAACCCCCAAGGTTTTATAAGGCTTCCCATCAACGTGGCATCTAAGGTGAAAATATTCTGCACCCATGGCTCAATGTAATAGCTACCGTTTATTTTACCAATAGCAAAGAGAAGGTGTATGAACAAAAACACGAAAATATTGACAATGACAAGTCTATTTGTCATACTTCCATTTCTAAGCTGGTGTTTCAGCTCTTCAAATAAGTTTTTTTTCTGAACCATTTTACCAAAAATTAGTGCGGTCTTTTTTTCTCCATATTAAAACAAGAATTGCACCAACTATGGCGCCTCCAACGTGGGCAAGGTGCGCTGTGGAGTCTCCAGAGTTATTTTGGTAAGATAAATATACTTCAAAAAGAAAGTAAGCACCAACAAACCATTTTGCTTTAACAGGTATAGCGAAATAAAGCCTGAATTCTGTATTTGGAAAGAGAATTGCGAAGGCAGCCATGACGCCAAATATAGCTCCTGAAGCTCCGACCATCGGAGTGTTGATCATGATTAAATACTCGTTAATAGCATCATTTGATGTGAAATTATTGAGTCGATTGATGTCTCTAATCGAATTACCTTGCTCAATAAGCTGTGTCTTCAAGGTTTCTATCTCGTAGACTCCGATTACATTGAATAGCGCAAAGGCACCAAAGGCAGAAATAATATAAAAAATAAAGAAGCGTTTGGGTCCCCAGACACGCTCTAGATACCCACCAAGCATGACAAAAATCCACATATTAAAAAATATATGAATGAAGTTTGCGTGCATGAAAAAATGCGTAACAACTTGAAAAGGTTCAAAGAAAGGGGAGTTGACATAATGGGCACCGAGTTTTGCTGCCAAATCAATGCCTTGTGAGCTTAAAAAAAGTTTAGCTACAAAAAACAGAATATTTAAGATGAGCAGGTTTTTTGTGACCTGAGGTAAATTATTGAGCATATCAGAATTTAGTTGTTAGTTCTTCTATTGTTAGTGTTTGCATAATGGGTTTGCCATATGGGCAAAATGAGTGGTCATCGCACGAAAATAAGTGGTTTACGAATGATTCTATTTCATGGTCAGATCTAACTTGAAAGTTCTTTGAGACTACGTAAACTAGATGTGAAACAAGCTCATGTGCAAGCTCTCCTCGGTCTGGTTTTTCAGGCCCAGACAATGAATTTGTGATATTTTGAACACAAATAATGCTGTCTTTCTCTGTAACACACGAGGGAAGGCTTTCTATTTTCATACCCTCAGAATCGTTTGTGAAATGAAACCCAAGTTGGGAAAGTAAAGTTTTGGACTCTACCCAGGCCTCAATTTCGTTTTGATCGAGCTCTAATTCTAATGGAAACATTAGCTTTTGTGCACTCAAAGGCTTCGTGACAAAGGTTGACATCATTTCATCATAAAGGATTCGTTGTTTTGCACGATGTGTATCGATAATTAGAATTCCTGATTTTACATTACTCAGTAGATACCTATCTTTTACAAGGTATTTGTTTTTGGTGTAGTCGTCTTCTACTTCAATAAGTTTCGTCTGACTTTCCTTGTTTTCCTCTCTAATTGCGTAAAAGTTTTCCCATTCCTTACGATCACTTTTTTTGCCAAATCCTTGCTTGTTTAATGCTTTGTTGGTACCAGAACTGGTTCCTTTTTTAGTTTCAAATTTGGAAAAAGGATTATAGCTTGGATCGACTTTTATTTCTGGCTCAACAGGAGGTTTATTTTTATGAGAAAGCGGCACGTCAAAGCTTGTTTCTAAATCAAAATCTAAGCTTGGCGATATATTGTACTTTCCCAATGCTTGCTTGATACTTGATAAAAGAATGGTATAAATAAACTTCCCTTCTTCAAAGTTGATTTCTGTTTTAGTCGGATGAATATTTACATCAATTTTAGCTGTATCAAGCTTAAAAAATATAAAATAGGAGGGATGAGATTTATCAGGAATGAGCTGCTCGAATGCTTTCGATACAGCATGATGAAAATAAGAGTGCTTGAAAAATCGATTGTTGACAAAGAAGTATTGCATTCCCCTTGACTTTTTTGCGCTCTCAGGCTTACCTACAAATCCGCTTATTGAAACAATGTCTGTCTTTTCTTCAATTGGGACCAGGTTTTCATTGCTCTTTTTCCCCAAAACATCTGTGATTCTTTTTCTGAGGTTTCCTGCATTCAAATTGTAAACCTCATTTCCATTGTGGGTGAGTACAAAGCTTACTTCACAGTGTGCAAGACATATGCGATCGAATTCATTTCTAATGTGCGCAAATTCTGCATTGTCTGATTTGAGAAATGTTCTTCTCGCGGGCACATTGAAAAAGATATTCTTCACTTCAATGCTTGTTCCTTGTTCACAGATGCATTCCTCATTTCGCATTGGTGTTCCGCCATTCATTTCAATGAGCGTTCCGGTATCTTCCTGTCCTTTATACTTTGTTTTGAGCGTTACATGAGCAATAGAGGCTATTGATGCGAGTGCTTCTCCTCGGAACCCTTTAGTTTGGAGCTGAAATAGATCATCAACTTTTTGGAGCTTACTGGTTGCGTGTCTCGTGAAGCAGAGGGCAGCATCTTTTGAGGACATACCACTTCCATTGTCCTGTATTAAGATACTTGTTCTTCCTGCATCTTTAATATGTACTTTAATTGATTTTGCACCTGCATCAATAGCATTTTCAAGCAGCTCCTTTACCACTGATCCAGGCCGCTGAATCACCTCGCCAGCAGCAATTTGATTTGAAATCTGTTCTGAAAGTAAATTAATGATATCCATTAACGCATGAGTTTGAAGATAACCTGATCAATCTCATCCAGACCATTTAAGAGAAAATAGCCAAGCACAATGATTACTGAAAGAAGAACAAGTGTCCTTGTATTTTGCGAATAGACGCTGTTTTTAGAAACACGGTTCTCTTGCTTTTGCTCTTCCATTTTTTCACGCATCAGCTTGACACGCTCATCTTCACTTAGTTTTTCACCTGAGTAAAGCTTCTTTTTTAAATCCGTTTTTTCTCTACGGGCATCATAATACCGTGGAAAGTAGCCGAATTTTTTGGGTTTTATGTTGGAATTTAAGAATTTCAAAAGGAATCTATTTCTAACAAAAATAAGGAAAAACTCGACCTTTTTGTTAGAATCTAATCCTAAATTAGAGACGAACTACCGTTCCCATATATTCTGGGCTTTCACCTTGCTCAGGGTTCTGAAGAATTACCTTCCAAACAAAGGAGGTATTTTCCTTTACAAGTTCTCCAGTGTTTTTATTTATTCCCTGCCAGGCTTGGTTTGCATTTGACGTTTCGAAGATTACCGCTCCGTTTGAAGGGTCGATAATAATCATTTTGAAGGGCGTATTTCTCTTGGTCAACGCAAAAGGCATGAATGTCGTATTTCGATCATCAAAGCTGTTTGGTGTGAATGCATTTACTGCAAGTAGGTTGTAGTTTTTTTCTACGAAGAAAGAAACTTGATCAGAGCTCTGACATCCATTTACATCTTTTGTAATTGCACTGATGTCATAGCTTCCTTTGTTAAATAAATAGAAGCTTTCTTTTTTACTTGATCTGGCTAGTTTTTGGTTGTTTAAATACCAATTTAGTTGATTGTCTGAAAATGCTCGAACATTTAGTTCAGGTAATCCATTCTCAAAATTAAGATAGTCGTCTGTGGAAAGCTGAATGCGCTCTGCCCCATGCACATTAAAGGAAACTACCGCTGTGAACGCTCCTTCTGGTCCGACAGAACCTATTTGATACCTACCCTTTTCGTCTAGCTGGAGTTCCAATGTTTCCGTCGCAGCAATCTCCTCTATGTTTTCTTGTGGCGAAAGAATATAAATCATTTCCTTATTTTTATTAGTGTAGGAAAATTCTTGATTTAAACAGTGGTCTTTTGGTGTGGAAAAACGAAGTTGAGCATTACCTTCTTCTATTGCTAAGGGATTTTTGGCTACTTCTCTGTAAACAGGTTGTTGTAGTTCTGTCTCCGCCAAAGGTTCCACGTTTGTTTCTTTATTCAAAGTTCCTTGAACAACAATATCATCGCAGCAGTCAATGATCACGACTGAACGTTCTTTTTCAACTTCTTGATTTACAATATCTATTTCTGATTGTTCCGTTTCTTCTGCCTGAATTTCTTCATTTGATCCAACTGATTCTTCCTTTTCTACTTGAAGTAATTCAGCTTGAACCTTCTCTGGAGCTTCATTTGTTCCTGTAAATAAATACGTAGCCACAATCAGAGCAGCACTAGCCGCGCCTAAAATCCATTTAAATCCATTGGAAGATCCTGAATTTCCCGCATCTAGTTTTTTATTCATTTTAGACCAAGCCTCCTTATTGTATGGAAGTTCGTGGTCTTTTAATGATTCCTTAAATAAATCTTCAATATCGCGCATCTTACTCTCTTATGTTACTGAATTCCTCAGTTAATATTTGCTTTAAATTCTTTTTTGCCTTGGACAAATTTGATTTGGAAGTACCTTCACTAATCCCTAACATTTCAGCGATTTCTTTGTGAGAATAGTCTTCAATGACAAATAAGTTAAATACCGTCCTGTAGCCAGGCGATAATTTTTGAATGGCATCAACGGCTTTTTCAGCCCGAAGCTCAATCATTTCGATTTTTTCATTCTCTTCAATCTCATTTGAAGCATCCATTTTAAAATCGTTGTCATTGTCTTTTAATATCGGGGCTCTTTTTGCTTTTCGGATGGAATCAATAGCGGTATTTACAACAATACGGCGAACCCATCCTTCAAAAGAACCTTTGAAATCAAAAACTTCCAATTTGTCAAAGACCTTGATGAAACCCTCTTGTAGCACTTCTTGCGCCGTATCTCGGTCTGATATGTAGCGCATACAAACGGCTAACATCTTCCCATAGAACATCTGAAATAAGGCCTCCTGAGATCTGCGGTTGTTTTTCAAACAACCCTCAACAATTTCCTTTAATTTCTCTTTATTCTCCAAGTCTCAACAAAATTTAAACGTATGATTAGTTGGGGCGTTGCCTCCAAACACAAATAAATCAACCGTAAATAAAACGATTTTATATTAAATGTATTATTTTCGTGACGATATTTAATAAATAAATAAATACAAATGAAAGTAACGGTAGTAGGAGCTGGAAATGTTGGTGCAACTTGTGCGGATGTTTTGGCCCAAAGAGAAATCGCAAATGAGATTGTTTTACTAGACATTAAAGAAGGTTTTGCCGAAGGTAAAGCGCTTGATATTTGGGAGACCTCTCCAGTGAATTTGTATGATTCTAAAACAATAGGATCTACAAATAACTATGAAATGACAAAAGACTCTGAAGTTGTTGTAATTACTTCGGGATTGCCAAGAAAACCTGGTATGTCTCGAGATGATTTAATTGCCACAAATGCCGGGATCGTAAAGTCAGTAACAGAAAATATTGTAAAGTATTCACCTAACGCAAAAATAATTGTGGTTTCTAATCCTTTGGATGTGATGACCTATTGTGCGTATTTGAGTGCAAACTTCCCATCAAGTAGGGTATTTGGTATGGCAGGTGTTCTTGATACGGCGAGATATAGAGCTTTTCTGGCAACAGAATTGAACGTTTCTCCAAAAGACATCCAAGCTGTGCTAATGGGTGGTCATGGTGATACTATGGTTCCGCTTCCAAGATATACGACAGTGGGTGGTATTCCGGTAACTGAATTAATTGAGGAAGAAAAACTGAATGAAATCATCGAAAGAACAAAATTTGGTGGTGGAGAAATTGTAAAACTTCTCGGAACTTCTGCGTGGTATGCACCTGGTGCATCTGCAGCTCAAATGGTTGAAGCAATCGTAAGAGACCAAAGAAGAATCTTCCCAGTTTGTGCTTGGCTTCAAGGTGAATATGGTTTGAACGATATTTATTTAGGTGTGCCAGTAGTTCTTGGTAAAAACGGAATTGAGAAAATCATCGAGCTTGATTTGAATGATGATGAAAAAGCCTTGCTTAGCGAGTCAGTTGATGCTGTTAAAAGCGTAATGTCTGTATTAGACAATATGAACGCAAACACTGTTGGTTAGTTGACCTCTTAAGTTTGACAATACTGAAAAGCGCCTTTGGGCGCTTTTTTTGTACCTAGCAGAATTTTACTCCTCCTATTGCTCTAGTTTTGTTCAATAGCTCCTATGTCGGGAGGATTGTTTCTGAAATTCCCTAGGATGTCTGTGAAAACAGCTGTACCAAAACCTACCCCCTGAAGAACAGAGCTATTGGAAAAGCCGAAATCAAATTCAGAGATATTATTAAACCCAGGAAGCATGAAATTGTCTAATGCAACACGCCAAATACAATTGTTATAAAACACATCTTGATACTCCTCTTCTGCTTGAATAAAACAATGCTGTATGTCAATATTTAGCTGAGCACTGAAGCTTTGAACCGTATCCAAAACGATTTCTGTTTCTAGATTTCCGGATATTACACTGTTATAAATCACACCTTCTGTAATATCCGATACTATGGATGGGTCATCATAATAATTCCTAATTCCAATTGCAGGAGATTGCGCTGAACCATAGCCCATAAAGTTGCAATGATTGAAGTTGAATTTCCCACCCTTTAATACTAGAAGAGAATGAAAGCCGTTCTTTGAAATGAGGAGGTTTTCCCCTTTCATTGATGCTCCATCGAATAAAAATATACCATAGCTTGAATGGTTGAATATCTTCGTGTTTTTAACGGTGACTGCATAATCCAAAGGAGTATCTCCTTCGCTGAATACATGTATCCCAGATGTTCCATTTTTGATGATTGCGTAGTCTATAATTGATGGCTCTGCTTGGTTAAAGTAAATACCGTAATATTGTCCGGGAACATTGTCATATAGTGGTTCTAATCGGTCTCCCTGAAACACTACTTCATTGTCAAGGAAGCCGTTTACCTGTAATGATCCTTTGTAGACATAGAGCAAAGAGCTTTTGTGCAAATGAATCTGAGCTCCTGCTTCAATGATAAGCGTTTGTGCCGAATCTACAAGACTATAGCCATAAATAACATGCGGTTTGTCTGCTGGCCAAGTTCCTTGAGCTTGATCTTGGTAATGGAAATACGCATCTTGTCCCCAAACTGCGAGATTAACATATTGGTCAATTCCATTTGTTCTAAACCGAATTGAATCTTCGATAACCAAGGGTGATATTTGATTATTTATATCAAGCGTAACTTCGACGAACATATATAAGCTGTCGTTTCCAACAATACTTACATCTTCATGAGAAATACCGCTGATTCCATCGAGATTCAGACGGAAAGGGGAGTTTTCACCGCCCATAAGCTGCACCTCCTGAATTAGAATATTTTTATTATTCGTATTGTATATTTTGAATTGTTCCGTAGTGGAGCCAATCGTCGTAAATACGGTGTCAAAAACTAAGGTGTCTAATGAAAATTCTAGATTCCCGGTTGTGGTAAAGCTATCCTTTCTACAGCTTTGATTTGTCAGTAGTAAAAGAGCAATAAGTGCAGAAGAAATAACAATGGTTAAATGACGCATAGGCAAAGAACGATATTTCTGCTGAAATATTGGTTTTCTTTCCATAATTTGATGAGAAATGAGTTATGATTACATTTAACTCTTGAACCTTTTGGTGCCATAGTTGTACCGGGGTGTAATAAGTCCTTATTATGAAGCTACTTTTATCTGTTATTATCTCTTTATTCTCAAGCGCTTTGCTTGCTCAAATACCTGAAAATATAAATGAGAACAATTCACTCATTAATTCTAACAATACGTTGTACGAAGTTGAGGTAAATAAAAACGAAGTGCCTGATTCGGTCCAAGAATTCAAAGCAAAAAAAATGGCCCCACCATCTATGAGCGCGAAGAAGGGAAGAGAAGGTGAGGCAGTTTCTAAACAGAAGGGCTACACCTCTCAATCTATTCAATCTTCACAACTGATAGATATGGAATACCAACAATCGAGAAGACAAACAAATTCAAGGATGATTTCACCTGAAAGGCAAAAACGAATGGAGGGCGCATTAGAGAAAATTCAGAAGGATGAGGCGGCACGTTTTGAGTACAATCTTTATAACTACATGCTTGGAAATTACAATCCAGCTAATGAAATATACCTTAATCAAGCAGAAACTATGAGGCCCAACGATCAGCGTGTAGTGCTTCAAAAAATAGCCAACGAATGCGTGAAAGGTGATACAAATTCTACAAAGCAATATTTAAACAAATTAAAAAGCAACCAAATCCTGGATGTTGAAACATTAGATTACGCTGAGGATGTTTTGGCCTCAAGTAAAGGGAATGATATTCTTGTAACACATGGAGTAAAGGATTCTTATGGTGTTCTTTATCATCAGCTCAATGGTATAACAACTCTGATTAAGCCACTTGTCGTTTCCTTGGAACTACTTAGAAGTCCAGACTATCAAAAGTTACTGAGTAAAAAGGGAATATTATTTC
>MDSY01004514.1_pt1 | contig 14258 bp, 14 predicted proteins | sample 811131 | NCBI WGS metagenome assembly MDSY01 (sample SAMN05326643, study PRJNA326480) | marine metagenome | isolation source: seawater | place: Atlantic Ocean: South West | collected 2010 | reverse complement strand
TTTATGCACTGAAAAAAATTTTCAGTTATAGCAAACACCAAGATGTTAATTGATATAATTTTTACATTAAAAATAAGAGGAGCCCGCAAGAAATTGTGGGCTTTTTTTATGCATTAATTAAAGAATATAAAAGGTAGAATAATTTTATTTGGCAACCAACTACCAGATCTAGTGTAAAAAAATAAAATATACACATAACTGCTTTTTTTCTTCTTTACTGTTCAATTAATGAACGTATAGTGTTCAAAAATTGAACATTATGAGAGATAATCAAGATCATTTTGAAGTACTAAGAAAAATTGAAAAAAAACCTCACTCGACTCAAAGAGAGCTTGCAGAAGAGCTTGGTTTCAGTTTAGGAAAACTAAATTATTGCTTAAAGGCATTACAAACTAAAGGGTTAGTCAAAATCCAAAATTTTAAAAAAAATCCTAATAAAATAAATTATCTGTATGTGCTCACACCTGCAGGCATAACAACTAAAACAAAACTTACTTTGAATTTTATGAAAAGAAAAATGAAAGAGTATGATGAATTAAAAGAAGAACTTGAAAAGGATAGATAAAAAATGTGGGCAATTATAAAATTCGATAAAAAAAAAATCCAATTACTTAAGGAAGATTTTATAAAAAAAACTGGGGAAGATTTTACTTTTTACAGACCAAAGATTTTAATTAATAGATATAATAAAAATAAACTTCTTAAAAAAGAAGTTTATTTACTAGGAGACTACCTATTTTGTTTCCATAAAAAATTTAATAATAAATTATTTATTAACCAACTGAAGTACTCTAGAGGACTTAAATATTTCTTAGAGGGATTAAAAGAATTTCAATTTGACGTCGCAAACTTTATACAGAGGTGTAAAACACTAGAAGATCAAAATGGTTATTTAACAAAAAGTTTATTCGAATTAAATTTAAACGGAAAGTATAAATTTCTATCTGGACCGTTTGTTGACAAAATTTTTAGGATTATTAGTTTAAGAAAAAATGATATTAAAATTTTGATGGGAAACTTAAATACAACGATTAATAAAAAAGAATTTTTATTTAGCCCCATCAAATAAAAAAAATGATAAATAAAATTGTAAAATTAAACTTTACAAAGTGCGGAGCTTTGTTTTTTTTATAAATAATTAAACTTAAATTCAAAAAATGAAAAAAAACTCTAATCTTGAAAAAGAAATAAAAATTAATAAAAGAAAAATTGGAAAAAATCACAAACCCTACTTAATTGTCGAGGCATGTGTAAACCACCAAGGAGATTTTTCTATTGCAAAGAAAATGGTTCGTTACGCAAAGACAATAGGTGCAGATTGTATTAAATTTCAACATCATATTTTAAATGAGGAAATGCTAAGAGAAGTTCCTAAGTCAAAAAATTTTAAAGTTTCTTTATGGGATGTAATTAAAAAAACTAATTTTACTCTCAAGCAACACAAAGAATTAAAAATGTTATGTGATAAGATAAAAATTGAATATTTATGCACTCCCTTCTCAATTAAGGCCGCAGACGAATTAAACTCTATTGGAGTTAGAGCATTTAAGACAGGATCAGGGGAGCTCACTAACTTACCATTTATCGAACATCTTGCAAAAATTGGAAAACCGGTAATTTTGTCAACTGGGATGTCTTACCCTAAAGAAATTGCTGAATCAGTAAAAATATTAAAAAAAAATAAAACTCCATTTTCCATAATGCACTGTGTTTCTGCCTATCCTTGTCCTTATGAAATTATGAATTTAAATAATATTAACATTTTAGAAAAAAAATTTGCTGTGCCAGTTGGATTATCTGACCATACACCCAGTATATATAATAGTTTGGGCGCCGTTTCTCTCGGGGCATCTTTAATTGAAAAACATTTCACCTTCAATAAAAAGTTGAGTGGACCAGATCATAAATCATCAATAGATGGACAAGAACTAAAAAATTTAGTTCAAGGTGTTGAAGCAAACTTTCTAGCAAGAGGTTTTGAAAAAAAAATATTTAAGGCTGAGCAAGAAATTGTTAACTGGGCAAGAGAAAGCGTTGTAACTATAAAATCAATAAAAAAAGGGGATAAATTAACAAAAAGCAATATTTCAGTAAAAAGACCAAGCCCACAAAGAGGTGAAATTCCAGCCAAATTTTTCAAAAATATTTTAAATAAAAAAATCATATCCAGCTTAGGTGAAAATAAAAAGTTAAAATGGAGAGATATTAAGAAATAATGAGGAAAATTTTAATATATTTAGAGTCAAGAGCCAGCTATTCCTATGCTCTTCCACTAATAAATATTTTAAAAAAAAATAAGAAAAACTTTATATTTAAAACTCTTATTACTGGCATGCATTTAGAAAAAGAATTTGGACATACATTTAAAGAGATAAAAAAAGATAGTGTTCCAATTGACTTTAAGATTAAATTTCCTAACAAAAAGAATTGGCCTTACTCAATTGGAAAAATTCTTATCCAGTGTTCTAAAATATTGAAAAAATTTAATCCAGATTTAGTAATAATCTTTGGAGATAGAGTTGAATTGGTCCCAATTTCTATAGCCAGTTCCTACAATGGAACTGCAATTGCACATGTTCAAGCAGGCGACAAATCTGGTCATATCGATGATATGACAAGAATGATGCTTTCTAAAATAGTTCATGTTCACCTTCCTTCCACAAAAATATCAGAAAAAAGATTACTAAAACTTGGAGAACAAAAATTTAGAGTTTTTAACGTAGGCGCTCCCCAATTAGATGATATTAATTACAATAAGATCATAAAAAATAAGTATGTAAAAATAAACAATGAATTGTTTAGTCTTAAAAAAGAAAAATATATAATTTTAATACAACATCCAGTTTTTGCAGATAGAAAAAATTATAAAAATATTTTTTTAAAAACACTCAATGCATGTTTGAAGTTTAATTTGAAAACAATCCTTATATATCCTAATTACGATCCTGGCTATAAAGAAATAATTAAAATAATAAGTAATAAAAAAATAAAAAATAAAAAACTACTTGTTTTAAAAAACTTAGAAAGAAAAACTTTTTTAAACTTATTAGCCAACTCCAAATGTTTAGTCGGTAACTCATCATGTGGAGTTTTAGAAGCACCATCTTTGAAGATTGGTGTAATTAATATTGGAGATAGACAAGATGGAAGAGAAAAAAATAAAAATATAGTTGATTGCGGTTACTCTGATAAGGAAATATTCAATAAAATTAATTATGTTCTTAAAAACAAAAATTTTGCAAGAAATCTTAAATCAGTAAAAAATTTTTATGGTGAAGGAAATAGTGGAAAAAAAATATTTAAAATAATTTCTAAAATTAAGATAAATAAAAATTTACTTTACAAAAAAACTACTTATTAGAAAACCCAATACGATGTTGAAAAAAAATTTTTTAATCTTAGGCTCACAAGGATTTATTGGTATAAATCTGATACACCACTTATTAAAAAAAAAAATTCCTATTATTAGTATAGGTAAAAAAAAAAATTTTATAAAGAACAACAAGATAAAACATATCAAAACGGATGTTTATAAATTTAAAAATTATATTAAATTTTTAAATGAAAATTCTATAGTTATTTTTTTAGCTGCCTCAAAATTTGATTTTAATTTGATAAAAAAATTTAGAGTATTAATTCAACTATTTAAATCAAAAAAAATTAAAAAACTCCTATTTGTATCATCAGCTTCAGTTTATGGAAATAATCAAAATATTACTAGTGAAATTGTTTTCAAAAGACCTATCAATAAACAGGGAAAATTTTTTCTAAAATTAGAAAATGAAATAATATCTTTGCTAAAAAGTTCTAAATCAAATTTTACAATATTAAGAACATTTAATGTTTTTGGAAAAAATAGAACTCATAAAGGAATGATAGAAAATTTCATTCAAAGACTTTTAAAAAACAATAAGGTTTTTTATGCATCCAGCCTTAATAATTTTAGAACTTATATAAGCGTAAATGATCTAATTAAAATAATTTATAAACTATCAAAAAAAAATAAAAAAAATTTAATTATAAATGTCTGTAATCCACATTATATCTACTCTTTAAAAGATATATCTCAAAGAGTTTATGAAATTACTAAAAAACAATTTGTTAAGATTATTACAAAAAACGATAAAAATATAATTTCAAATTCTATTTGTATTCCCAAAAAACTAGTAAATATGAAATTATTAAAATTTAAAAACAATTTTAATTTAGAATTAAAAAACATAATAAATGAGTATTCTGTATAATGAGACCAACTTTTAGGATTATTCCCAGATTGGATATCAAAGGAAACGAATTAGTTAAAGGTATTAATTTAGATGGCCTACGTGTACTAGGTAAACCAGAATATTTTGCAAAAAAATATTATCAAGATGGAGCTGATGAAATTTTCTTTCAAGATGTTGTGGCATCCTTATATGACTCAAATTCTCTTCATAGCTTGATTAGCAGAATTGCAAAAAATATTTTTATACCCCTTACGGTAGGCGGAGGTATTAGAACTATTGAAGATATCTCTAAAATATTAAAAGCAGGTGCTGATAAAGTATCTATCAATACGGCAGCAGTAAAAAATCCAAAGTTCATTAAAAATATTTCAGAACAATTTGGGTCATCAACAATTACAATTTCAATCGAAGTAATCAAAAATACCAATGGAAAGTATTTTGTCTATACGGACTCGGGGCGTGAATTTACTGGACTAGAGCTAATGGAGTGGTTGCAAACTATACAAAATTATGGAGCTGGAGAAATAGTATTAACATTTGTTGACACGGAAGGAACTGGAAAAGGATTTGATCTTGAACTTTTAAAAAAAATTAGTAAGAAAATTATGATCCCTCTTATCATACATGGCGGGACAGGATGCAAAGAAGATGTTTTAGAAACATGTAAAGTAAATTCTATAAATGGCGTATGTATTTCATCAATCTTTCATTATCATCTGGTTAAACAATACAAAAAGGTTCCAAATACTTTTGATGGAAATAAGGAATTTTTAAAAACTTTTAAAAAAAATAATTATTTTAAAACATCATCAATTTATGAATTAAAAAAATTTTTAAAAAAAAAAAGATATAAATATAAGACATGAAAAAAATTAAATTTTCATCACCCAAAAAAATAATATTCTGTAAGAAGTGTGTACTATCTAATCAAAAGCCGGTTACTATTCCTGAATTTAAGCACACAATAAATAGAGCTGGTGCATTGTACATGAATATTGGAAAAGATGGTATTTGTGATGGGTGCAAGTATCATTCAATCAAGTATAAAACTATAAATTGGGTCAAAAGAGAAAAAGAACTTAAAAATTTATTAAATAGATTTAGAAAAAATAATGGAGAATATGATTGTTTGATTCCTGGAAGTGGTGGAAAAGATAGCGCGTTCACAGCACATTTATTAAAATATAAGTATGGAATGAATCCTTTAACTATTACATGGCCTCCAATATTATATACTGATTATGGGTACGAAAATTTTAAAAATTGGCTAGAAATTGGTGGGTTTGACAATATATCTTTTAAACCAAATCCTAAAGTTCAAAAAAAACTAACAAAATTATCAATAGAGAATCTTCTTCATCCATTTCAAACATTTATTCTAGGGCAAAAGAATCTAGCACCAAAAATTGCCTACAATTATGGTATTGATCTTATTTTTTATGGAGAGTCTGAAGCAGAATATGGAGCCCCATTAAAAGGCAATACATCTTCACTAAGATCAAAGTCTGCATATGTTGAGAAAAATATTAGCAATGTTTACTTATCTGGAATTAAATATAATGATTTGGTTAAAAAATTAGATTTTAAAAAAAATGATTTAGAAATTTATTTACCTATTTCTGAAGAAAAAATTAAAAAAAGAAAAAATCTACAAGTGCATTACCTTGGATATTATATTAAGTGGATACCTCAAGAAAATTATTATTATTCTGTTGAAAATTGTGGTTTTAAAGCTAGACCTTTTAGGACACAAGGTACTTTTCAAAAGTTTCAGAGTATAGATGATAAAATTGATGATTTGCATTATTACACATCATTTATTAAATTTGGACTTGGAAGAACAAGCCACGATGCTGCTAAAGAAATAAGAAACAAACACATTACTCTTAAGGAAGGAATGAAATTAGTAGAAAAATTTGATGGCGAGTTTCCAGATATATATTTTAACGAGGTTTTAAAATATTTAGAAATTTCAAAAGATAAATTTTTAAATATTTGTGACAAATTTAGACAAGATCATTTATGGAAAAAAACCAAGAATGGTTGGAGACTTAGACATACAATAAATAAAACAGGGACCGACGATTAAATCTTAAATGTCCCAATATAAAATTTTTTTACACATAGGCCTTGGAAGATCAGGCTCAGATTTTCTTCAAAAAAAAATTTTTTCAAATCTTTCCAACATTAATTATATTGATAGATATAATTCAAAAACATTCAACAAATTTAGAATAAATTTATTTTACAATCCTTTCTTTAATATAAAAAATGAAATAACATTTAAAGTTCAACGCAAATCTCTTATATCATCAGAAAATTTTTTTAATCCTGACTACAAATTAAATGAGCTTCAAAAAAAAATTAGAGCAATTGATAAAAATCCTAATATTATATTAGTACTAAGAGAACCTTTTTCACACCTAATTTCAACTTACAAATACAGCGTTCAAAATGGAAGTCTTTGGAGAAAAATAGATGATATTTTTGATTTTGATAAAACAAGAAGAGCCAGAAATATGGCACATAATATAATTTTTTATAAAAATTTTTATAACTATAATTTACTAATTAATTTTTTAAGAGAAAAGTTTGAAAAAGTAGATATCTACAAATTTGAAAAAATTTTTTATTCTTATGAAACGATGTATAATTTTTTAAAACTTTTAGAAAAAAAATACAATTTTAAACATAAATCTAGTTTTTCAAAAAAAAACTTTTATAAGATTAACTCAAGTTTTAATAATGCAGAACTTGCCAAAAAAAGAATTCTAAATTTTAAAAAAGAAAATCATATTTTTAACCCTAAAAACTTTAAAGACTCTTACTTTGAAAACTATTATTCTTTAAATTTTAAAAAAAAATTTATTAATTCATTAAATTTTAATTATGAAAAACTATTTTAAAGGTAAATCAGTACTTATCACAGGTGCCTCTGGCTCAATTGGAAGTGCGCTTCTTAAAAGCTTGATACAAAATCATAATTGCAAGGTTATTAGAGCTTTGAGTAATGACGAAAATGGATTATTTGAGTTAAATCAGGAGTTATTAACCCCAGATATAAAAAATAAAAAAAACTTTAGTGCTTTCAAGAATGCGATGAAAAAAAATAAAATAAGAATACTATATGGCGATGTTAGGGATTACCGAAGGTGTATTGAAGCAACTCGAAAAATTGATATCGTAATTCACGCAGCAGCAGTCAAGCATGTTCCAATATGCCAATATAATCCCAAAGAAGCTACTAAGACTAATTTTTTAGGAACTAAAAATATTTGCAAAGCAGCTATTAAAAATAAAGTTAAAAAATTTTTACTTATAAGCACAGATAAAGTTGTAAACCCAACTTCTATTATGGGAGAAACAAAATTGAAGGCAGAAAAATTAGTTTTAAATTATAACAAAAATTCTAATACAAAGTTTTCTTGTATAAGATTTGGAAATGTTGTTGGATCAAGGGGCTCTGTAATTCCCCTTTTTATAAAACAAATAAAAAAAAAAAAATATATTACTGTGACCGATAAAAATATGACAAGATTTTTTATGTTAATAAATAGTGCTGTAAAATTAATAAAAGAGTCAATCTCGTTAATGAGAGGAAATGAAATTTTTATACTCAAGTCAATGAGATCTTTTAAAGTTTTTGATTTAGCAGTTGTATTAAAATCAATTTTAAAATCAAAAAGTAAAATTAAATTAATAGGCATAAAAGAGGGAGAAAAGTTTTCAGAATCATTATTTACTAAAGAGGAGTCAGAATATCTTTATGATAATGAAAAGCTTTTAATAGTTAATAGGAATTATAGTGCCAAGAAAATGAAAAATTTTTATAACGCTATAAAAGTTATCAAAAAAGACATTTACAGATCAGATAATCAAAACTTTTTAATGTCGAAAAAAAGCTTAAAAAATTTTTTAAAAAAAGAAATTTAACATCTCTTGAAATGACTAGTTTATTAAATATATTTAAAAAAAATTTTTCTTTTAGGTTGTTAAAAAAGAAAGATTTATTGATTTTTGATTATTACAGCTTAAGAGATTTAAAAAAAAATATAAATATAAAAAATTATGAAATCTTAGATTATAGAAATGAAATAAATCTAGTCGTAGTTTTTATTATGATAATTAATTTAAAATTTGAAAAAAAATTTTATTTCTATTTTTATTTAAAGTCTGTCCAACCAAAAATAATAATTACGACTGTTGACAATAATTTAGCTTTTTACAAGTTGAAAGATATTTTTCCTAATGTAAAGACTATTTTAGTTCAAACTGCCTATCAACACAATAAATACATTGATAACTTTTATCAATTAAAAAAAAATAAAAAAATAAAAAAATATTCTGTTGATTATGTTTTCTGTTTAAATGAGGGATTCGCAAAATTATATAGCAAACATTTAAAAGTCAAAAAAACTTTTGTAATCGGATCATTAAGAAACAATCATCCTGTTAAAATTAAAAAGAATAAAAAAACTATAATAAGCTATATTTCACAATACAGATCTCATGGAAAATGGAATGATATTTTTCATACCTTTGAAAATAAAATTATTTTAAAGAGAGATTTTTATGACCTCGAAATGAAATTAATTCCTATTATTGCAAATTTTTGTAAAAAAAAAAAATTTCTATTTAGAATAATAGGCAGTTCAACAAAAGATCAAAAAAATGAAAAAAATTTTTATCAGAATTTAATTGGATATAATAACTGGAAATTTTTAGAGAAAAATAATCAAGATATGCAATATTTAAAAGATGGAGGGGTAAAGGTTAATTATACAAATAGCTATAAACACATTCTTCAATCAACAGTTAATATTTTTGCAGAGTCTACACTTGGGTTTGAATCACTAGCTAGAGGTATAAAAACTTTAAGTTTTTTTGCTCGTAAATCATTAAATAACAACAAAGCTTATTTTGGTTGGCCATCACAAAAAAAACCTAGAGGATTTATTTGGACAAATACTGTCAGCGAAAAAGAATTCTATAGATTAATTAACAACGTTCTACCTTTAAGCAAAAAGAATTGGGATATTTATCATAACAATAAATTAAAAAATATTATTGCTTTTGACAAAGATAACAAGACTTTAAAAAATTTTTTAAAAAACAGTCTATGAAAAAAAAACTAGTAGGAATTATAGATTATAATTGTGGTAATTTACGTAGCATTAAAAATGCTTTTGATAAAATCAAAGTTAAAAATTATATAATTAAAGACAATGTTTCTTTTGATAAAGCCACTCATATAGTTTTGCCAGGTGTTGGTGCTTTCGATAAAGCAATGAGAACTCTGAAAGAACTTAATTTAATTTCATCAATTAAAAAGTTTAATAAAGACAAGAAACCAATATTAGGGATTTGTTTAGGAATGCAACTATTATTTGAATTTAGTCAAGAAAATAACACAACCCAAGGACTAGAATTAATTAAAGGCAATGTAGTAAAAATAAAAAATAAATTTCCCTATAAAATCCCAGTGATCGGATGGAACAAAGTAAAATTAGATATAAAAATAAATAACACCCTTTTTAAAGGCATAAAAGATAATTCATATTTTTATTTTATACATTCTTTCATGGTTGAAACTAATAGATTAAATAAGAAATCTTTAATCACTTATAATTTTATGAAAAACAAAATAATTGCAGCAGTAATAAAAGAAAATATATTTGGATGTCAGTTTCATCCTGAAAAAAGTGGAAAAGCTGGCATAAAAATTTTGGAAAATTTCGTGAAAATATAATTTTTATGAATTTGATATTAGAAAATCTTCAAAAAAATTACAAAGCAGAATTTTATTTATTAGTCTGCATGATGTTTATTAGTGCAATTTTAGAAACATTAAGTATTGGTCTTTTTATTCCAGTTATAACACTTTTAACAAATAATAATATTTTCGAATTATATCCTCAATTAAACTTCTTAGTAGAAATTATTGGAACACCAACAAAGCAAAATCAAATATTACTATTTTTAGGTTTTTTTCTTCTTATTTTTATTTTTAAGAACGTTTTTCTATTATTTTATATTTGGCGAGAATCTAAATTTGTATCGAAAATAAAAGAATTAACTTCAATGAAACTATATAAAAATTATCTACAAAAAGATTATCATTTTCATGTAAAAAATAATTCTTCCAAAATAATTTCTAGGATAACAGCTGACTTAAATGTATACTCAGCTTCTGTACATGGATTTATACAATATATCGCTGAATTTTTAGTACTTATTTTTATAAGTAGTTTCTTAATAAGTTTTGAACCTTTAGGCTTTTTATTTTCAACAATTTTTTTAATTACTTTAACATCCATATTATATTTGCTCACAAAAAAAACTATTAAGAATATAGGACAAGAAAGAGTTAAGGAGGAAGCAAATAAAGTTAAAAAATTACAAGAAGCTTTTGTTGGAATTAAAGATATAAAAACATTTAAGAATGAAAATAAGTTTCTAAATGCTTATGACCTTTTAAGCATAAAATTATTAAACATTTATAAGCTTTTTCGATTTTATCGAGGAATACCAAGAATTTATTTTGAAGTAATTTCTGTTATTACAATTGTATCTTTTATATTATTCCTTTTTTATTTTGATAATGAATTAAGTTATATTTTAACTGTTATTGCAGTATTTACTTTCGCTGCCTTTAGATTATTACCTTCAGTAAATAAAATTTTCTCTGCCATACAACTTATTAAATTCGCAGGTAAACCAATAAATTTAATTAGTCAGGATTTAAAGCAAAAAGTTAAAAATATTAAGAATTTAAATGGAGTAAACTTTAATAGCTTAAGATTAAAGAACTTATCTTTTAAATACAGTAATAAAAAAAAATATATAATCAAGAAACTAAATTTTGAAATAAAGAGAGGGGAGAAAGTCGCAATTATTGGAGAGACAGGTTCAGGCAAAACTACAATCCTTGATTTAATTTTAGGGTTATTAGAAAGAAACAGTGGAAAAATTTTTTTTAATAAAAAGAAAATCAATAATCTCAAAAATAATTATTTAAATATTGGTTATGTTCCCCAAAAAGTTTTTTTAATTGATGATACAATAAAAAACAATATATTGTTTAAATCAAACAAACCCTTCAATAAAAAATTATATAACAAATGTATTAAAATTTCTTTATTAAATAAATTTATCAATAAGTTACCTAAAAAGGATAACACAGTTGTTGGTGAGAATGGCGCAGAGATATCTGGAGGTCAAGCACAAAGAATTGGTATAGCTAGAGCTCTATACTTGAATAGTGAATTTATTTTATTTGATGAACCAACAAGTTCCTTAGACTTGAAAACGGAAAAGGCAATCATGTTAAAAATTTTTAGGGAATTTAGAGAAAAAACAATTATTTTAATAACTCACACAAAAGAAAACTTAAAATTCTTTGATAAGATTTATAGATTAAAAAACAATACTTTAAGAAAGTTATAAAAAAAATGAAAATATTTGCTTTTATTTTTGCACGCGGAGGTTCAAAAGGTTTAAAAAATAAAAATCTCAAAAAAGTCAAAGGCGTATCTTTAGTTGCTCGAGCGATTAAACAGGCCAAAAAAATTAAACAAATTGATCAAGTGTTCGTATCCTCCGATGAAAAAAAAATTCTTACAGAAGGATATTCCAAAGGAGCCTCAACAATACTTAGACCTAAATCTCTGTGTAAAGATAACGCACTCGAGATTAATTCTTGGGTACATGCCATCAACTATCTTAAGAAAAAAAAAATTAATTTTGATTTAATGTTAGTTCTTCCTTGCACTTCACCATTAAGGTCAGATAAGGATATTATAAAGTGTATCAAAAAATTTAAAAAAAATTTACATATGATAATGACTGTTTTTAAAACTAAATATCATCCTGCACTTAATATTGTTAAAAAGACCAATTTTAATTATATCAAAAAGCTAAATCAAAATGATAAAATCAATCAAAGGCAAGATGTTAAAAATATTTATTTAATTGCAAATAGTGTTTACTTATTTAGTCCACAAAAAATCTTAAATAAACCCTCTCTTTTTGGTGGGAAGGTTATAGGTGTGGAGATCCCTAAAAATAGAGCTATTGATATAGATGATGAAATTGATTTAAAAATTTGTAGAACCTTATTATGATAAAAATATTGAAAAATTCAATACAACAACTAAGAAAGAAAATTTACCATTATAATGATAATCATATTTATTATGGTGATTTTATTGGTGCAGTGAGCTTTTGGAAATTGTTAAAATGGAACATTTTATATTTTGAAAAAGTTTTGTTTTCTTTAAAAAATAAACAAATTAAAACAATTAACTATTTTATAAATAAATTAAAAATTCAAAAAATTCAGAATAAATTTGTAAAGGAAAAATTTCAGTTTTTAAATGATAATGGTTTTATAGTTCTAGAAAATTATTTTGATGAAAGCTCAATAAACCAGATTTTGGAAGAAAATGCAGAAATCATAACGAAATTAAAGTCTCAAAAAAAGGATGTGAATTCATATTATAGACATAGAGGAGTTCCATTAACAAACAAACTGGTCAAAATTTGGTTAGATGACAATATAATTGAAATTATTGAAAAATATCTTAATAAAAAATTGTTTTCTAGAATGTACCCAACTCTAAATTATACGCATTGTTCCAATGAAAGGACTTCTAGAAAAATTCATTTAGAAAAATTGAAGGAAGAAGTGGCATCTTATTGGCATGTTGATTACACGAATACAGTTTCTGTTACGGTCTATTTAAGTGATGTTGATGTTTCAAAAACGAGAATGCAAGTTGTACCAGGAACTCATTTTAACATGAACTCATTTTTCAAAATTTCAGATGAAGCTATTGATAATAGCAAAAAAAATATTATTGATTGTGTTGGAAAAAAAGGTTCAGTCTTAATTCATTGTGGGAATATAGTTCATAAATTTAAAGGTGTTAAAGATTCTGATAGACTTCAACTTACATCAGTTTTCTCAAGTGGGACTAATTTAGCATTAAATGTTAATTTTATTAAATCTTGTTTATCAAAAAACTTTGATATTGATAGTTTGGATAAAAAAAAGAGAGAAGTAGTTAAGGGGATTTTTCCAAAAATTGTAAGACAAGGTTATGAAATAAAAGGTGAAAAAATCTTTCCAACTTCTTATAAAGGTTTATAAATCTGAAACCAAATAATTTAAAAGGAAAAAAAATTTGCATTCTTGGCCTCGGGTATGTCGGGTTACCTCTAGCTTTGGAATTTTCTAAATATTTTAAAGTTACTGGAGTCGATATTAACAAGAAAAAAATAAAATATTTAAAAAAAAAATTCAAAAAAAATATCAATTTAGAACTGATAACTAATATAAATAAAAAATTTTACTCAGACATATATATAATTACAGTTCCCACTCCTCTAGATAAAAAAAAAAAACCAGATTTATCTTTTTTAATTAATTCTACTAAGAGTGTTTGTAAGAGTTTGAAAGTAGGTAATTTAATGATTTATGAGAGCACTGTTTATCCTGGTACTACTGAAGAGGTATTAATACCCATAATTACAAAAAAAACAAAAATGATTTATAATAAGCATTTTTTTATTGGGTATAGTCCAGAAAGAGTTAATCCTGGTGATAAAAAAAATAGGCTTTCAAATATAAAAAAAGTTATAAGTGGAAGTAATCCCGCTACTTTAAGGTTTATTAAAAAACTATATGAAAAAATAATAAAAGCTGGAACACATAGCGCTCAAAGTATTAAAGTAGCAGAATCATCAAAAATTCTAGAAAATGTTCAAAGAGATGTAAACATATCTTTAATGAACGAAGCAGCTTTAATTTTTGATAAACTTAACATTGATATGTCTGAGGTATTAAAAGCATCAAATACAAAGTGGAATTTTTTAAACTTTAAACCAGGTTTAGTTGGTGGTCATTGCATAAGTGTAGACCCTTACTATTTAAAATATCGATCAGAAAAAGCTGGGTACAAACCTAAGGTCATATCATCTGGAAGAAATGTAAACGAAAAAATGGCTGCTTATGTAGTTAATAAAACTTTA
>MDSY01108502.1_pt1 | contig 14260 bp, 12 predicted proteins | sample 811131 | NCBI WGS metagenome assembly MDSY01 (sample SAMN05326643, study PRJNA326480) | marine metagenome | isolation source: seawater | place: Atlantic Ocean: South West | collected 2010 | reverse complement strand
GTTTCGGGTGTTCTGAAAATGCATTCCGATATCCCAGTTGGAAGAGGTCTTGGCGCATCCGCTGCTGCGCGAGTAGCGGGCTATGATCTAGCCCTGGCAGTCCAAGGCCTTCCTCGGGATGACGCAGCTACGTTCGACAGTGCTTATAGGCAGGAAGGGCACGGCGATAATGCCGCTCCAAGCCTATTCGGTGGGCTCAGGGCGGTGGCTGAAACTGAAGATGGACCAATGGTGATGAGTCTCTCGCTGAGTCCCCAAGTAGGTTTCGCGTATGCTGCACCTTCGGTTGGCATATCTACGGATGAGGCCAGACGGCGACTGCCTGAAGCGGTTTCACATGGGCTCGCCACTGTTTCATTGGGACGACTTGTCGCTCTGTTACAGGGATTAGCCGAGGGTGATGCTGACTTGATTAGAATCGGGGCACAAGATGAGCTTCATGTCCCCCATCGAATGGCCTTGATTCCTCGAGCCTCGTCAGTGATCTCGGCTGGTATGGATGCCGGTGCATGGGCAGTGACAGTATCAGGTGCAGGATCCGGACTGATCGCAATGTGTGATCAGTCCAATTCTGAAGGTGTGGCTAAGGCGATGCATCAAGCCTTTGATGAAGGAAGAGGAGACCCCGAATGTGTCGGCCTCTCCCTTAGACCGACCGACAGAGGTTTGGAAAGGGTCGAACTGTGAAGTTCATCCGGACCTCATGCCCCGAGATTCCCAAGCGAGGTAGATATTGCTCATCAAGCGGCCTCCTAGGAATGCCGAAAACGCTGCTGTAGCACCCACTAGCTCCATACCGAACCCTAGCGCGACAAAGACAAAGGCCACCGTCAAAACCTCAAGAGCCGTCGCAATCGTTATCAGTTCTGTTCGCCGGCCTTCGACTAAGACTGCTCGCTGGAGGGACAGTAGCACCGATAGAGCGGGTAGCATGACCATGACCCGGGTGGGTGTGAGCGCGAAATCGGCTAGCTCAGGGGTGAGCCCTGAGACAGTTACAAAATAGACCTCAGATAGTGGAGTGAACGCGACTAGGGCCAGCCCTGCTGATGTTGCTGTCCCCAGCTTCACTGCGAAGCTGGCCAAGGCATCGTAATTCTTGAAGCGATGTCCCATGAGAGCTATGGCTGTGTCCTGATACGCCAATCCCATGGACCGGAAGAAGAAAGACAGGGAATGTACGACTGGGAAGACTGCGAGTGACTCCACGGGTGAGATGCTTCGGCCCATGAAGAATGTGAGTAGCGGCTGAACAGTCAGTCCGATCAGGGAGGTTAGGGCGAGTGGATAATAAAATCGCGCGATGTCCGCATAGGTGATGTCGCGCGATTCGGATCCTTCCAGTTCACCATCGAGGATGCCCCGAACTGTTCTAGACGCCATAAATTTTGCTGCGATCGCCTCTGTCGTCACCCCTGTTGCTAGTGACATTGCACCTACCCAGGCACCGGGAATCTCTAGTAGGAGAAATCCCACTAGGGCGGCGACAATCATTGCGCCAAGTCGGATTAAGGTTCCGTAAGCTACGAGCTTCGTCTTACCAGATCGGATCAGAACGCCCTGCAGAAATCGACGGTATCCGATTGCGCTTGGCCAAGGAAGCATGAACCAAAGGGCGCCGTAGGTCAGTCTTGCGACCTCCTCAGGTACACCCATCACACCTGGGATCAAAAAATTGTAAACCGATGGCGTTAGTAGCACTAAGAGTAGGGCGGTCGTGCCCAGACACAGAAGGCGAGAGAAGTTTCTGAGTTTGATGAAGCTTACCCGATCTTTCACCAAAGATGTCGCCGCGCTCATGAGCATGATTACGGGTGCTTCAATCAAAATCGCGAGTGCAAAGGCGACTCCGTGCGCAGCGAGGTTGTACGTCGGGTCAGGGAGTCGTGCGATGATTGCGGCCAGAAATGGCCCCTCCGACGCCATCATGATCCAAGTTGCCGCCAAGGGGCTCCAGAAGGATAAGATGGAGCGTTGGGTGGGTGCCTCTATTGGCGCGTCAGACATCAGATTTTAAGGGGCACCAGAAAGAGGGTCAGCGTGGTGGACCATTCTCGCGGATTCCGCTAGGAGTGAGAACCCCCTCCCATCCGGAGCAGAAGTGTGAGGGTACCTAGAACGCTTTGGAAGCAGGGCAGGCTTTTCCGATTCCTGTGTGCCAGGACCTGGGTGTTCTTCAGTACGCCGGGTGCCGAAAGCAAAAATCCTCAGCTCACAACATCTGATAGTTTCCTAGCGGAGCGCGAGGGATTCGAACCCCCAAGTCCTTTCGGACGCTCGCTTTCGAGGCGAGTGCATTAGCCATTCTGCCAGCGCTCCATCGAACAATGCCCAAACCCGCGCTGGGTTCGGGCATTCGAGTATGCATCGTTGTCCAGATCCGGACAACGCGAGTCTTTCAATGTGGGATTATGTCACAATCGGGGTGCCCGGATTCGAACCGGGGACCTCTGCGACCCGAACGCAGCGCTCTACCGGACTGAGCCACACCCCGGACTACTCGGGTAACTGCATACGGACGGGGTGGGATTCGAACCCACGCGGACTATGTCCACACGATTTCCAATCGTGCGCCTTAAGCCACTCGGCCACCCGTCCAAACCAGACCGTGCTACAAAGCACACGGCCTTAACAGCGGAGGGAGTGGGATTCGAACCCACGCGGTGCAAGCACCAACGCCTTAGCAGGGCGCCGCCATAAGCCACTCGGCCATCCCTCCCAACGAAGCGCTTGGTGGCAAATCTGCGCTTCGAGTTGCCCCACTAGGGATCGAACCTAGACTCTCCGGAACCAGAATCCGGCGTGTTGCCAGTTACACCATGGGGCAATAAAGAAGAGCCACCAGTCGGATTTGAACCGACGACCCCGTCATTACGAGTGACGTGCTCTACCAACTGAGCTATGGTGGCAATCGATGTCAAAGTGGAGCCGAGGGGAATCGAACCCCTGACCTCAGCGTTGCGAACGCTGCGCTCTCCCAACTGAGCTACGGCCCCTCGGGGCCTTCTAGAATGGCGGACCCTAATGGGCGCGACAGGATTCGAACCTGTGACCTCTACGATGTCAACGTAGCGCTCTAACCAACTGAGCTACGCGCCCGAAACCCGACTTAAAATCCCTAGAATGCGCCCGGGAGGACTCGAACCCCCAACCTCCTGATCCGTAGTCAGGCACTCTATCCAATTGAGCTACGGGCGCAGTTACAACTCCAAGATGCCCACGACAGGACTCGAACCTGTACGCCGTTTCCGGCACTGGTCCCTCAAACCAGCCTGTCTACCAATTCCAGCACGTGGGCAATTCATTTTAAAATCGCCCTATGGGCGAAGATGCTCGAGGAGGGACTCGAACCCTCACGGGGTTAACCCCCACAGGGTCCTGAACCCTGCGCGTCTACCGATTCCGCCACCCGAGCGCTGTCTTATTTCGTCGGGCTTTGCCCGAAGCTATGGAGCCGAGGGGAATCGAACCCCTGACCTCTTGAATGCCATTCAAGCGCTCTCCCAACTGAGCTACGGCCCCCCTCCCACAAGACCCATGAAGCCGGAATTCGCCCGAAGGCAAAGCGGCTTCGGTATTTCAAAAAACAAACGAGCGGGGCTGACGAGACTCGAACTCGCGACCTCCGGTGTGACAGACCGGCACTCTAACCGACTGAGCTACAACCCCCAGTTTTTAAAAAGCTGTCCTTAACTAGTACCCCGACGGAGAATCGAACTCCGATTGCCAGGTTGAAAACCTGGTGTCCTAACCATTAGACGACCGGGGCTCTCACCTTTTCCCTACAGGCCCGGAGGGACTCGAACCCCCAACCCCCGGTTTTGGAGACCGGTGCTCTACCAATTGAGCTACGGACCTCTGATGCCTTCCTCCTACTCTAACTACATCCGCCTAGTGGCGGTTATCATGGCCAGGGGCGGAATCGAACCGCCGACACCATGATTTTCAGTCATGTGCTCTACCAACTGAGCTACCTGGCCGAGACGAAAACCCCGCCCGAGCCTATAGCGGCACGAGCGGGGAGCGTCTCGAGAGGCAGATTTACTGACGCCTCCCTACTCCCGCCCACGTTCGCGGGCTCCACGTCTGGGTTTCTTTCCAGAGAACAGATATCTGCATCCGCACCTCCCTCAGGTCCCACACGTGGGAAACGCCACCATGCGGCGGCGTTTCAAAAGCTATAGCGGGGGCAGGATTCGAACCTGCGACCTTCGGGTTATGAGCCCGACGAGCTACCAGACTGCTCCACCCCGCAACAGGACGCAGAATTTAGTTGAGCCCTTGAGAAAAGGTCAACCCAGTTCACACCCATTTGGCATAGGTGTTGTGTGACAACTTCGTTAGTTACTGAGTGAGCACTTGTTTGCCTTTCATGCTGAGTACGGCGGATTTAGCAAGCCGGTTCGGTCGAAGTGTGAGGGGATATGATGCCCCCTTTTCAACCTAGGAGCGCCTTATCGCTTCCCGACCCCCCAGGAAGTCTTTATTATCTCGGTCCTCGGGACGTGGCGCAGCCCGGTAGCGCACTGCAATGGGGTTGCAGGGGTCGCCGGTTCGAATCCGGCCGTCCCGATTATGAGCCCGGAGTCGCGAAGGCGGCTCCGGGCTGTTGCATCGTGCGCCGGTTTGGTTGCTAGCGAAACCAATGCCTGTCTGTAACGTACCATGAGACGCGCTAGTCGAAGGCAGTATAGATTCTGATCAGATCACATCGCGCCTAGCTTGAGTAACGAGCTGAGCATGGTGAACCCGGACTGGACTTGGACACGTTACTAAAATGAAGCAGCCCTGTGTGCTAACCGTCTGCCTGAGCGCAGCTGTTCTCGTTTCCGCGTGCAGTGAGGAACCGATCATCGAACCCGTAGGGCCTGCGCCACCACCGCTGAATGGTACAGCCTTTATAGATCCGGATGTCCTAACGGTGCAGGGTCCAAATGCTCTAACAGGTGTGATGCCGCTCGGAGCAGGTTCGCGGGTCATGTATGACGGGCGTATAGAAGCTGAGGCCACTTACGATGCATGGCTCTTTGAGGCGAATTTTAGCCCTTCTCTGGTTCTTGAGATTCGGGTCAATGCCGAGTTCGACAGTCTTTCCGCGGCAGATCTGGCAGATCTATATGCGGAGCGTTTTGGTGTACTACCTCAGGTGCTCAGGGAGGGTGTCGAGACACTATCGGTTCACGGTGGTATTCAGAGTATCGTCGGCTTGAACCGGGACTTAGTTGTGCATGCGGATCAGGGCGAGGCTCACCGTATACAGGGGTTCCTGGAGGAGGTGATGGCGCACGAGACGGTTCACATATCCCTCGATGCGGAACACAGTTCTTCTCCGGGCTGGAAAGCAGCTCAGGCAAGTGACCTCCGGTTTATTTCCAGCGTTGCTGATGTTTCTCCCGACACTGACGACTTAGCGGAGAGTTTTGGAGCGTGGCTCGCTGTCCGGTGGGCCGGTGACGGAATCACCGATTTTCTGCGAGCGATAATCGAGACTGCAATCCCAGCTAGGCTTCAATATCTCGACGCTCAGAACTTTGAGATGTATCCGGTAGTCGATTAGGGACGGCGTACTAGCCTCTCGGCGCTGCAGGAGCGGCGGGCATGCATAGTACAAGGAAGTTGTAAAGACTTTCACCCTCCTCTACATAGATAGCGTCGCTGACCATCATCTCTGCGTCTGTGCCCAGCGACATACTGGAGTCGTAATAGTTGAATAAACAGTCCACGCTGTCCCGACGAAAACGCAGCGATGCTTCATTCGGAGCGTCGCGCGGGTCCGGAGTTCGGGACCAGCCACTTTCGGCGATAGTCTGGTAGAAACCCCTTGCAACCTCGGCTGAGGGCAGACTGGATGAGCCAGCAGCTGTGACTCGGCACCCTAGAACCTTTGCCTGAGTGCGCCAGTCGTCGATCGTGTCCGGTTCGCTGAGAGCAATCATGAACATCGTCTCTTGCAAGAACCGCTCTGCGCCCTCGCAGAGAGCTTCTTGCCCGGCCAGTGGCACTTGCCCTGTTATGATGATGAGTGAGGCTGCGAGTGTGGGGATTGCTCGTTGCACGATAAGGGTCTCGGTTGAGATGGTTCCGCGGGATAAGCACTTGGTCTCGGCAAAGCCATAGTACGCTCTATTCGCGGCCGTGGTCCGTGTTTGGGGTCATCAGTTATGTTCTGGTTCTAACCATTAACCGGTATCTGAAGTGTATGAAAAACAGGAATCTTCACCTAGCACTCCTAATGACTCTTTTTGCATTCTCGGCGTGTGCCGATGATCCTTCTCCTCCGGCCGAAGCGGTGATGGCGAGTGTCCCGGACACTCTGCTTTCGGTCGTTACAGACATGGGCGTGCGCAACGCGCGTATGCCAATGGACAGACTGGTCACTTCTGGACAGCCGATGCAGGAGCAGCTTCGGAGTCTTCAATCTGCGGGTATAGAGCACTTCGTATCCCTTCGCCCGACGACAGAGGATGGTGCTGGATGGGAGGAGGAGCTGATGGCCGGTGAAGGAGTTCAGTTCGACCGTCTTCCGATTTCGGGTTCAGGGTCATTGACCCGCGATAACGTCCAAGCATTCGCTGCGATTATGGACGAGGTCGGCGAAAAAACAGCGATGCTATACTGCGCCAGTAGCAATCGGGTTGGTGCGATGCTGGCCTTGAAGGCACACTGGGTCGACGGCGAGTCGGCTGAGGAAGCCTTAGAATTGGGTCTCGCCTCTGGCTTGACCAGTCTCGAGAGCTCAGTGCGAGACCTGCTCGGCCTAGGATCCAATACTCCATAGGAGATCAGCATGCTATACAATGCCAATCGACTCGCCGCTATGGCTCTGGCCATCGTGGCTCTAGGTCCCATTCCTGAGCCATTGGAAGCTCAGGAATCTTATGACGTGGTCATCCGTAGCGGCCGAGTGATGGATCCTGAGACCGGCCTCGATGCAGTCCGAAATGTTGGTATCAATGGTCAAACGATAGTAGCCATCTCTGAGAATGAGCTCGAAGGAGAGACCGTTATAGATGCGACCGGTCTTGTGGTATCTCCAGGCTTTATCGATTTGCACGCTCACGGACAGTCGAACGATGCTAATCGTTTCCAGGCACGAGACGGTGTCACGACAGCCCTTGAGTTAGAGTCAGGCGTCTCCGATCTCAGGCTTTTCCTCAATGAGCGCGAGGGTGACGCGATCCTAAATTTTGGGGCAACGATCGGTCACGGCGCTGCTAGGACGGCAGTGATGCCTGAGTATGCCGAAGAAGTCCGGGAAACTTTGGCGAGCGTAGACTCGGAGCCGACCGGCGCTCAGTTAAGGGAGCTCGGGAGAGTTTTCTCTCAGGGCAACTATGACGAGCTCGATAGAGCCCTTTATCCACAATTGTTTAAGCGTGTCAAGGATGGCATGGACGCGGGCGCGTTAGGTATTGGGATGGCGCATCAGTACTACCCAGGTGCCAGCAGGGACGAGATTTATAGAGTCTTCGAATACGCAGGGCGAGAGCAGTTCACCATTTATACCCACGTTCGGTCGATGGGCATTGATGCGATTCAAGAAGTCGTAGCCAATGCCGCCTCGACGGGTGCGCCTCTGCACATCGTCCACCTCAACAGCTCTAGCCTCTGGGAGATCGGAACCAATCTTGACCTGATACGGGGCGCCCAGGAATCTGGGGTCGACGTGACAACAGAAATTTATCCATACACTGCGGCCTCAACTTCGTTAGAGTCGGCCATCTTTGATGAGGGATGGCAGGAGCACTTGAGAATCGACTATGGGGACCTTCAGTGGCAGGATACGGGGGAGAGGCTTACTGAAGAGACCTTCCGATCCTACAGGGAAGAGGGTGGGATAGTCATCATTCATATGATGAAGCCGGATTGGATTGAGATGGGTCTCAAGGCCTCTCACACTATGGTGGCCTCGGACGGGATGCCTTATGCCCTAGGAGCGCATCCACGTGGTGCCGGCACCTTCTCTAGATTTTTAGGCCGATACGTCAGAGATGAGGGCACTCTTTCCCTGATGGAGGGGCTCCGGAAGATGACTCTCATGCCAGCTCAACGGCTAGAGTCGATTTCACCGCAGATGACGCGAAAAGGGAGGATCCAGGTCGGGAGTGACGCCGATATAACCATCTTTGACCCATCACGCATTATAGATACGGCGACGTTTGAGGATGACCTGTCGTATTCAATCGGTGTGGAGTACGTGTTGGTGAATGGATCGTTCGTTGTGCGAGAAGGAGAAAACGTCGACGGTGCCCGTCCCGGAGTGCCGATTGTCGGGCGAAGGATAGTTTTCTAGCCCTCAACCCTCAGGCACCAAGATTGATGCTTGGGTCCTATCGCATTCCTGCTGGCTCAAGACGAAGAATCTGGGTTGGAGGTCCATCTTCCCACCGAGTTCCGCCGTCGATCGCTAGATAGATGAGGCCGTCTATTCCTTGCTGGACCTCGCGGATCCGACCCATGTCCTGGAGAATAACCTCCTCGCTTACGACTTCTTGTCCGTCCATTCGCAAGCGGACAAGACGCTCGCCGCTCATTCCACCGACAAACATGTCACCCTTCCACTCCGGAAAAGCATCTCCCGTGTAGAAGATCATTCCGCTCACTCCTATGGATGGCACCCAGACATGCGCTGGATTATCCATGCCGTCTTGCTGTGTCCCGTGATGGATCGCTAGACCCGTTCGGTAGTTCACACCATAGCCTACGACGGGCCAACCGTAGTTTGAGCCACTTCGGAGTAGGTTGACTTCATCACCACCTTGGGGACCGTGTTCGTTAGACCAGACATCCCCTGTTTCCGGATGAATAGCTATGCCTTGGGCATTGCGGTGCCCCCATGTCCAGATTTCTGGAAGCGCATTCTCTCGGCCTACTAGAGGGTTATCGGTGGGGACCCGACCGTCTACATGAAGACGGATCGTCGTGCCATTGTGATTGGTTAGGCTCTGTGCTGGATGGGCCCAGAGGTCGCCTGACGATGGCCACTGCCGATCTCCGAGCGTGACGTATATGTAGCCTTCTTTGTCCAGCGCGATACGACCACCCCACATTGAACTACGCTCACTCCCGTTCCCGCTCGCCCTGGCATGGAAGATCTCCTCAAGATCGTATAGCCGGTCGTCCTCATAGCGTCCTCGCGCAACCGCTAGGTTTCCGAGTGAGTCTGGACCCGGCTTGACATAGCTCAGGTATAAGAGGCGATTATGTTCGAATTCAGGGTGTAGTCTTACATCGCGGAGTCCTGCCTGCTCAAGGCCATTCATCGAACGAGCCCCTCTTCCTAACGCGATAATGTCCGGAAGCCCCTGAACCGAGTCGGTCAGTAGAACCCCATCTCGGATGATCCGAAGCCGTCCTGGACGTTCGGTCACAAGTAAGTCGCCGTCCGGAGTGAATGCGAGCGAGTGAGGATTGATTAGCCCGTCGGCTACTTCGACTACTCGAAAGTCATGGAACTTGGACTGGAGGTGTGGTTCAGGATGCAGAACCGTTTGGGCGGCAAGTGTGTTCGCCAGTGCCAGTGCAGCTAGTCCGGTCAAGGCGACCGACCGAGCAGGGGTCGAGAGAATTGGTATGATCATGTTGCCACTCGAAGGGGGAGTAGTCCGCTGTAACGGCAGGCATATTCTAGGGCTTTGATGGGATACAGGTAATGTGGGCACTTGCTGGTCGGAAGTCTGTGCAGTAGCACTGATGGATCCTTATCCACAAGAGTGACTCTGCCATGAACTACTCAAAGTACCGTTTCAGTTCCCTCTTTCTTCGGGCTTCGTCCATGTTTCTGCTGCTGCTGATAGCCACGGCGTGTGGCGGATCTGATATGTCAGATGCAGTCGCGTATCAAGGTGTCCGCGTGATCACAGGTGACGGCACCGTGATAGAAGAAGCGACCCTGATCGTGCAGAACGGTATCTTCCTAGAGGTTGGACCTTCGTCAGATATAGATGGCTCAGCGGTAGGGTCTAAGGTTGACCTCTCGGGGAAGACGGTGATGCCAACGCTCAACAACGCGCACTTTCATCTTCCTTCTGAGCGAGAAGCTCGCATACGTGAGCTTCAGCAGGCCGCCTACTATGGGACAGGTGCGACGTTCAGTTTTGGACTTGATGAGGGCGCAACTGGACTTGAGATGCGGGCAGAGCTTATCCAGGACGGAGCTCGTTCTCTATCGGCAGGTCGAGGAATTACGGCCCCCGAGCCAGGACGTAGCGAAGTTCCTCACTGGGTCACAAGCGAGGAAGAGGCCCGCGCGGCAGTGCAGGAGCTAGCGGCGCAGGAGGTCGACATCGTGAAGATCTGGGTGGACAGTCGCGCGGGACAATACCAGCGGCTGTCTCCTGCACTGTATAGCGCGATCATTGATGAGGCACACGCTCATGGTATCCCAGTTACAGCTCATGTATTTAGGCTAGAAGACGCAAAAGGACTCCTTGAAGCAGGTGTAGATGTTTTCGCTCACGGGATCCGGGATGTAGATGTCGATGATGAGGTGATTGAGATGTGGAGGGCACGTCCGGAGGTTGTATTAATTCCGAACTTGCCTGGGCCGGGCCTCCCCGTAGGAGACATGTCATGGACTGCCGGGACTGTGTCAGCGGAGCGGATTGCTCAGATGGAATCGACTCCGACGTCCTTCAGTGACCGCGCTTCGGAAGCGTTTGGGATTCAGGCGCGGAATCTTGTGCGCTTGCACCAAGAGGGGATCCGAGTTGCCTTCGGTACCGACGGGGGCAATTCATGGACTGCGCACCAGGAACTTGAAGACATGGTCCGGGCCGGACTCAGCCCTTCTGATGTTCTGGTTGCAGCGACCAGCTCGGCGGCGGCGGTTATGGGGCTCGATGAGACGGGGCTGATTGCGCAGGGTAAAAGTGCGGATTTCATAGTGCTTCAGGCCAATCCACTAGATGACATCACAAACACTAGAGGAATTATTGACGTGTATTTGCATGGTGAAAGGATCGACCGGCCAGGGATTTCAGCCAGAATGCTAGGGACTGATCAGCCATGAAGTGTCGAGATTCTTGTTTAGTCGCAGCTGCTTCGGTTCTGCTTTTGCCGTGGTACTCGGTGCATGCTCAGGAGCTTCTGCCCGCTGAGAGTCCTCTGCCAAGTATCGAAAAGGTTAAGAACTATCTCCCACATATGACCCGTCCGGAGGTTCAGGATTTTCTGACCCGGTCCGATATGGTGATCATACCAGTAGCTGCTCTTGAGCAGCACGGGCATCACCTTCCAATAGGCACAGACTATCTAAATGGACTTGAGCTCGCGAAGCTCATTTCCCAAGAGGCGGATGTGCTTGTGGCACCCATCCTTTTCCCAGGACAGTCTCCCTATCACATGGGTTTTGAGGGAACGGTGACGCTTCCTTCAACCTTGATTCAAGAGGTTTATGTCGAGTCAGTGAAGAGCTTGATCCATCACGGGTTTAAAAGGTTCTTGATGCTGAACGCTCACGGCGGCAATACAGCAACAACTCGGTTCATAGTGGATCGTATTAATCAAGAAACGGCAGGTATCGCCGTTGACCTTCGTTCTGTCCTGGGCCCGTTCCTGCCGGGTATCGAGCGGCCGACAGACCCAGGTCCTCCAGTCTTGGACCGACATGGCGGGACTGCTGAAACATCTATGTCGATGTACTTAACCCCGGAACTCGTGGATATAGAGGCCGCGGAACAACCAGAGTTATTCCTCCTGCCCCATCTAGAAGCAATGGTTCCCGAAGTACTGGCAGGTGACCCGACTGCCCTCACGCTCTTTTTGGCTGAAGGGTTAAAAGACGAGGTCACAGGGAAAGGAACCTCAGCTATCGAAATGACTTCAGATGGAGTTTGGGGCGTTCGTCACCCAAGAGAGGCAACAGCTCGGCGGGGGCGGATTGAGGCGACCTCAATGGTCGCTGCAGCCATTGGCTTCATTGGTAGATGGAATGAGCTTCGCCCTCCAGGGATCCGGTAGAAGAATCTGGAACCTGAGAGTAGCGAGGTCTATGTGGTCGTCAGTCTCTAAGTTCCCAGAAAGTTTCGACCTCTGCCGCCATGTTACCTGGCAGGGATCCCATGCCGACGGCGGCGCGGGTGCCTGTGCCAGCCTCTTCCCCGAAGATGTCGACCATCAGGTCACTGAAACCATTTATGACTTCGGGTTGCTGCGAGAATCCGGGGACCGCATTCACCATGCCGAATGTACGGACGAGTCTCGCGACACGATCAAGGCTCCCGATCCTTGCCCTCATGGTGGCCAGTATGTTGATGCCGCATTGACGTGCCGCTGCTCTACCCTCTTCGATCGTGAGGTCTTTGCCCACGATTCCTTGATGTCCCGGAGACGCATCGGGCATCCGGGGTGTGTGCCCGGCTACATATAGCATGCTTCCAACGATGTGAGTGCCGACGTATGTGGCTACTGGAGGAGGAGGTGTGTGAAGCTCTATTCCCAGTTCCCTGAGTCTTGCCTCTGGACTTACTTGCCAGGGCGCCTCAGTTCGGCCTTGCTGAGCTTGCGCGGAACTCGGTACGAGAGAGGCTAACGAAGCACCGGCGGCACCGCGAAGAAGTCCTCTTCGAGATAGGATCTCAAACATGGCAATGTCCTTAAATGTTTTCGGTGTAGAACGATGATTAGAGTGACTCATCACTTTGGCCCGAGACCGCTTAGCTTGGGCTCATGATTTTCCCCGCGAATCTTGGCTTAACTCATCTGTGCTAGTCCTACCTGAGCGAGCACAATTAGCATGACGCGCTGCACACCGAGCGCTCCGTCTTCGTTGCGGAACCACTCGTCTAGTGAGTGCCCACCGAATCCTTGCCCACCACCACCGATCGTGACAGCGGGAATGCCGAGCGAGATCGGGATATTGGAGTCGGTCGACGATCGCCCATAGCCCGGGAACAGCCCGAGTGCGTTAGTTACGGCCGTCGCTTGCTCCACGAATGGATGATCTAATGCCACTTCCCCTGACGGTCGATCTCCTATCATATCGACATCGACTGTGAGTGGTTCTCCTCGCGTGCGTAGAGAGTTCTCCTCTGCAAGAGCTCGCTGCACTGCGCCTTGGAGGATGGCATCGACGGCCTCAAGCGTCTCGTCTCCTTCCGAGCGCATGTCGATTTCCATCCACGATTCGAATGGGACTGAGTTGACGGACGTGCCACCCCCCATCCGTCCTACGTTATAGCTAGTCCGGTATGGTGCATTAGCGGTGTATGGAGCCGCTCCATCTTGGAAGTAACGTATCGCCCGGCCCATTGCGTGGGCTGGATTTGCCAAGCCGAACGCTCCCCATGAGTGCCCTCCTGGGCCCTTGAACGTCACTCGGTATCGGTGAGAGCCCAGGCCCATGTGGGTTATACCGTTAGGACTCGTCCCGTCCACGGAAATGAAGTGGTCGATCCTGGGGCCACCATCCCTGAATAAATGCTTTACACCTCGCAGGTCGCCCAATCCCTCTTCACCCACGTTTCCGATAAAGAGAATGTCGGCCTCAGTGCGGATATTGGCCTCATTCATCGCTCTGAGGACCGCTAGCACGGTGGCTAGGCCGCGAGTGTCGTCCGAGATTCCGGGGGCGAATATCGTATCACCACTTACTCGAACGCTAACGTCTGTCTCAGGTGGGAAGACGGTGTCTAAATGCCCGGCGACTGCCAAAACCTCGCCCGTACCTGACCCACGCCGTAGGCCGATCACATTACCGACCTCATCTGTCCACGCGCTGTCCACACCCAACTCGATCATCGTCTTAAGGAAGGCCGCGGCTCTTTCTTCCTCCATGAAAGGGGGGGCCGGGATCTGCGTTAGTGTCACGAGATCATCCATTGTCTGCTCGTCCGTTTCGACAATGTGGTCGAGCGCGGTACGGACTGCAGGGTGGTTCATTAGTTGCTCTATCTGACGGTCGTAGTCCTGGGGAGACTGAGCTGTCAAAGACGCACTGGCTACCCCCATAAGCAGGGACAGCAAGAAGGCGGAGGGGGGGGATGGCTTCATGGTACTAGGTCGATTTCGGGTAGTAGAATTGTGTAGACCAATGTAGAGCGATACTGCCCAGTACGGGGAGAGGTAGATTGGCTTGAGTCTGAACGACGCAGAAAGTGTTGTGAATGAAACCTTGTATGGTTGCGCTGTTGAAACTACCGTGTTCGCCCTCGCGAAACTGCTAAATCAGGAGTTCTCGAAGTGAAGAAGATCGCCGTTGCTGTTTTGTGTATTGGCCTACTCCCGCAGTACGCTCAGGCTCAAGATGTGAAGGAGCAGC
>MDSY01040479.1_pt1 | contig 14261 bp, 3 predicted proteins | sample 811131 | NCBI WGS metagenome assembly MDSY01 (sample SAMN05326643, study PRJNA326480) | marine metagenome | isolation source: seawater | place: Atlantic Ocean: South West | collected 2010 | reverse complement strand
GGACAAAAATCCACAAAAAAATGACAAATTCACGTAATGTCATGGATTGGATCTACAAGGATGGCCTTTTTGCTAAGAGTTTTCCTATTCTAGGCTCCGGAAAAATGATGCTAAAAGAGCACATATTAAAATACGAAAAATCCGATTTAGCAGACTTAAGTGATAATTTTAACATTAATGGATTGCCTGGGAATAAAAGTCCATTTGAAAATTCAGGCTTGATGTTTGGCAACAGGTATTGGACTGAGCGTACTGTTCCGGAGCATAGCGGCGAAAAAATGGTATTATCCGATGTTCTTCAGGTTCCGTCAAAAATCAATATCGAATACATAATTTCGCTTGAAAGTCTATCGAAAGCAAAAGGTTGGCGATACCTCAAGGGCGCAAAAAAAGAATTACGCCAGGGTAGGGACGGCTTTACCTACAATTATAATGAAGGTGGAATGATTTTTCCCGACTCGTTAGATCGCCCTTCGAGAACAATCATCACCGGCGAAGGTGGTTCAAGCCCATCAAGGTTCAAGCACGTAGTGAAATTCAGACCCACAAAGAGGCAAAAGCAGGAACTGAAGCTTGATTCTGATGCTCATGATGATATGAGAACTATGCTTTCGCTCAAAAAATCGGAATGGGTTCGTCGTTTAGTTCCGATTGAATTGGAAAGATTGAATCAATTTCCCGACAATCATACCGCTGGTGCAACCGATACGAAGCGTGCATTTTTCATGGGAAATGCATTGGTAATCGGAGTGGTAGAATTACTAGGGAAAGAACTCTTGGAGTGGAGATGAGGAAAGATGTATGATTGCATGGAATGTGATTATGATATCGAAGATGAGGACTGTGAAGTCTGTCCATATTGTGGTTTGGACGCACCGGTCTCTTATCGTTGGTTCAACAATCTATACAAAGACAAAATAGATTCTGCTCGTGAAGAAGATGATCTCGAAACGGTAGCAGATTTATGTTTTGAAGCCTATTATGAGGCCGGTATGTTCCCGGATCCATATGTAATGGGGGACATGGCTCGAGAATTGGAACTCCTCTACAAGCAACTCAACTTCCATGACCGACTAATTTGGCTCTATGTGTATGACGCAACGCAATATGAGCACTGCGCTCTGGAAAATCCTGCGAGAAAAGCCTACCTGCATACGCTTGAAATCAACCGACCGGATTTGGAATTTCACGTTATGGATACATTCGATTACTATAATGCACACCGCACACAGTCCTCGACTCCAGAAGATTTGGTCGACCGCAAGAAGGAGTTGATTGATATGTACAAGGCTGGAAACATCAAGGATGTTGAATTCCCGATGATTTCTCCAACTATGTGGGATGAGTACCAAACTTGAAACGGCTTGGACCTGCAATCACATAAGTACCGTAAGTCAGAACATCAGAACCTTTAGTTTCACATAGTAAATTTCAGCGATTGGCCGTGTTGAAACCAAATCTAATTATTCATTATACAACTGGATAACATTCTTATTCACGGAGATTGAGGCGCATAAGGTGGCCCGAAGAAGCATTCCAAATCTGGGTAGTTGGGTGGCTGAATTCAGCCTGAAATTTTTCGAACAAAAATTTGAGTCAAGCAGTTTGCTCCCTTCCATCTCTGAATCTATCGAAATTCATCCGCATCAATTCAAAGGGCGTCTTCTTTTTGCAAAGAAAAATCACGGAGGCGCTCTCTTAATAGCCGACGAGGTGGGTCTGGGTAAGACCTATTCTGCAGGTCATATTATTCACTACATGATTTCCCAGGGTATTGCCAAAAGGGTTCTCGTCTTGTGTCCAGCTCGCCTCGTCACTGACAAATGGATTCCAACTTTGAAACAGTTCAATATTCGACCTATGGAGTGTTATAATGGTCGAAGTTTGCACAGATGGCTTAGCGGTAATTTCAACAGGAACATCATGGTATCTTCATACGAAAAAGCATCGGAATTAGGTGTTTCGATTGATGAGTTTGAAGAATCATTTGCAAAAGGGGAGTTCGAAGATATTGACCTTCTTGTGATTGATGAAATTCACAACTTTGTTCAAGATGCGAATTTACGAATACGATTAGCCCAACTCGTCCTCAATATCTCCTCCACCAGGATTGGATTGACTGCGACGCCAATATGGAATGAAAGAAACGATTTCCAGGAAATAATTCAACTTCTCCAACCCGAAGGAGAATTCACCTCAACTTTAGAGAAAGAGTTCGACATACAAGGTAGTTTGACAAAACTTTTCTTTGCACTAATGGATGATTCACTTGATTCAGAACTTTTGAATCTGCAATACAATGAAGTTCAGTCTTTATTCCCTCATGTTTTTGATGAGATTTCAGCATCTGAATTATCCGATAAAGAAAAGTTGGCACTACGTGACCAGATTACTGAGGTTAGCCCTTTTTCCACTTGGATGACAAGAACCACTTCACGTGAGGTTTTTGACAATCGGACGCGAATCATTGGGGATCCTATATTGATAGATTTGAATAAATCCGGCGGAAAATGGTTCAATCCAGAGTCTCAACAAATGGAGGTGACCCCTTCAGAATATGAAATATATGACACGCTACAGCAATTGCTCACCCATTCTGCACATAAATTACAATTTTCGTCAATGCCTTCAGCTTACTCGTTTCATCTTGATGATAACCTTCCAAATATGGGTTTCAGGGACGAAGATACGGCATTGATTCAGGAATTGAGTAATGAATTAAAAGAAGGAACTGGGTCAAAATTGAAGGCCATCGGCAAAAAAATTCAACAATTGGCCAATGAAGATTATTGTACCGGCATCGTCATTTTCACTCAATGGCGTCCGACATACAAGAAAGTGGAGGAGTATCTTGATCAACTTGTAGAAACAAGCGATGTCAACATCAAGATTTACAAAGGCAATCCAACCAAAACACACGAGGAGTTGAAGAGTGTCCGTGACAGTTTCCAATCCCATGACACTTCTGAAGTTCCTGTGATTCTTGTTACAAGCATCTTCAATGAAGGTCTGGACTTATACAGAGCGAATTGTATGATTCATCTTGACGTTCCTAAGAATCCATTACTTCTCGAGCAACGTATTGGGCGTATTGATCGAATGGGTCAGCAATCAGATGAGGTATACATCTTCTATATCCTCTTGAATCAATCTACGGAACATGAATATCTTGAGGTACTCAAGAGCAGGTTGGATAAATTTGGAAGTTATTTTGGCGTAGCAAACCCAATACTGCCTGACGACACTGGATGGAATGGTAAAATTTCAGATGCAGTTCGGAATCTAATCCGAGTGAACGATATCTCTTCGATGGCCTCACTCTCCCTTCCAAATGAACATTTATCCAGTTTTTCCGAAGAGATGAAGGAGGTGCTCAACAACCCACTGCGCATGACCTACGCCCCTCTCATGCACAGTTTGTTTTCAACACTGCTTTCAACCGAAGGAGTCAGGGATGATAACACTGTACGATTCCAACTTGACACCACCAACGGAGCAGCACTGAATTTCTTCAACACATTTGGAAATCAAGATGTGGTGTTGACTGGAGAGTCGGGAGATGGAAGCCCTCAAGGCCTCCTTAGCCAGTTGGTGGAGCGAGGAGACTTTCTCCTTCACCTCGATAACAGCGGGCATCCTCTCATTCCTGAAATAAAATTTCGAACCATAGAGATGCTATTACAGAATTCTCCTAACTTGCCCGCAGTGCAAATTGCATGTGGCTCAGGCAATTTGGAGGCCTACTTGGTTCGATTTACTTGTCACATAGAGAAGAGAACTCACTCGAAGATCTATGCATTTACAAAAGAGGGTTCAGTCATGCGTATGGTTTCGGAAAGTAATTGGATGGAATGGCTCCATTCTCTAAACCTTGAACAGCCCTTACAACTCGTTTCGGATGATACACAAAATCTCATTAGCGGCACACTCCATTCTGAGTTACAAACCTATTCCGAAACGTGGCTAGAAAGGCGCCTCAATGACTATAAATCCCGCTCAACTAGGATAGGATACTACATTCAGTCATTAATTGAAAATGATATCATGCACCGCATTGAGAGGTTGAAACTTTTGGAGTCTGAAATCGTCGAGAACATGAAGGCATGTCGTATTGAGTCAAGTGACATTGAAGTTTTAGCAATACTGGAGGGGTGTCTATGAGCAAGAGAATCACATACACAAATGAAACGGGTCAAAATTTCTTCACACAGCGACGAAATCAACTAGAGAATGCTCAATCAGAACATTATCCAAAGGTAATGGCTCTTTTTTCAGAACTAATTCAAAATTCGGATGACGCTAAATCTTCAGAACTCATACTAGGGTTTACTGGAGAAGGTTTGTACATATCTAACAACGGTAAATCATTCAACATGGGCGCCATGAGAGATAATCGTGGCCAATCCGTTGGTGGAGATCTTGAGAGTTTAAGCTTGATTGGGGAGCGAAAGAAATCGGGATTTGAAGATTCAACAACTGGAACACATGGTACGGGATTTGAATTAATTTACTATATTTCGAATCAATTTGAAGTTCATTGGTTTGATTTACCGGATGGGAACGATGAAAGCGGTTTCACAAGTTGTCGCAGTCAACCAGATCAACTTGCTATGGGACGTTCAACATGGGAATGGGCAGAAACAGGTGATGAGGAATGGATAATTACACCATTGTATGCTTCTGAATCAGAAACAAAGCGAGGTGTCACCTTTAGAGCGCCCTGGAGAAATTCTAAAGATAAAAAATGGACACCTAACAGTGATTCTAAATATCAACCCTTCAATGAATCAGAATCTTTCATGTCTTGGGATTCAGAATCAATTCATCAACTCTTTGTTCAATGCCAATATTACATGCCTTTCATGTTTCAATTTTGTAAGAATTTGAAAACCATTGAGATGTACGAAATACTAGATGAGAAAAAAGAAGTCAATGTTTCGAAAATCGAGAGGACTAAAGGTTACGACAACGAAGAATATGGTTTAGGTTCAGGAAGGCAAGGTAGTGAACTTGTGAATCATCAGATTCAAACATCTACATTCAAACCAACACAGGCAAATTGGAATCACTGTCAAAAAGAAAACCCCAAGTCACCTCAGTTTGAATTGATTCGCTCATTGAAATTTGATTCTGATGTGTTCAAAAAGTTGAAATTAGTTGATAATAAAAGTCTTGATTTCTTACATTCCTGGGGCCCAGTTTATAGATCTACGGAAACACGTTTAGGCAGAGATCCCCTCGATAGGGGGCTGAAAATTTCATGTTGGCATCGCAAGGGTGATCTCAACAAAATTCACATTTGCGAGATAGATTTACAAGGTGATCCTGAGTTTTGTAGAGACGGAAGATATGAATGTGTTAGAATTCGGTCGCCAGGTGAATGGAAGCAAGTTCGCTGGCAGATTGTTCACCTGAATCTTCCCCTATTCGATACAGAAAGTTATTTTGAAAACTTTAGAGCTCCAAATAAAACTTTTATTTCAAGCGTAATGCCCTTAGCAATGCTTACCAACAACAGATTTTTTGTATCCGGTGATTTCCATGTTCAGGAGAATCGTAAACAATTCAAATCACAACCCGAAGAAGCATCAGAATGGAACAAAAGTGTTGCAGGTTCTATCTTTGAATTATTAATCGATACATTTTCTCAGCTTGAGGATGGAATTTCAGATGAAGATTCCAATCTGAAAAAATTTGGTAGCATCAATCTTCTACCAGAGCGTTTGGCAAATTGGTTTTCAGATCTGACCAGCCTTGAGCCTTTCATCCGTGGACAGAATTGGGATAATTGTGAAAAATCATTGCTCGATAGTATATGGAACAGTGAATGGGTCATATCTACGGATGGCTCACTCATCCGTCCATCTGAGGCTTTTATCCCACTTGAAGAAGATGGAACCTATTCATCCAGCCTCTCAGAAACTCTCGTTCATCTCGGACTCAAGGTGGCAAGTGAAGACTTCTGTCGGAATATCGCAGATTCTTCTGAAGTCATGGATTCGATGAAACAGAAATTCCTTCACAATACGCCATATGGCGGTTTAGACTTGCGATTACAGAATCAATTTGTCGAATCACTTGAAGGATTTAATCCAGAAAATTTCACGAGTATTCGAACGAAGATGGCAGTTCACCTCGCTCGTTTGAGTGAGAAATATGCGGATTCATTCAACGCTGAGAAGTTACCAAAAACATATCTAGATGATAACAACAATTATGTTCAAAAATCAGATTTCGTCAAGATTCAGAAACATTGGGCATTCTTCAAGGACATTTACCCACATCTTAGAACACCTCACGCTGACATTTCCGGATTAATCAAGATTGAAGAGCTAAATACAGGACTTGCTCTTACCTTGTTCTCAAAGATTGAACATGATCTGAAAGATTCCAAAAAATTACTTCAGTGTGTCAAGTTTGCAAACCAAGTTTTGGAAGACGAAAAATTTGCGATTGAAAAGCGGAAAATTGATTTCATACCTGTTCAGTATCAAGGTGAATGGGTTTTACGTCCTGACAACCATCTTAAGGTATGCCAGAAGTGTGGAATGGCCATCAAACATGTCGATTCTTTCGAAGATGATTCGAAGAACTTTGGATGTTGTTTGGCACCTATTGAGTATAAACATCCAACAAGCCTTGTCAGTGGCAGAAAGGATTTGGATGCCGCATCTCGCCAGTTCATCTATAACAGCCATAAAGAACAATCTGAACTTCCAGAAATTATTCGTCATAACATGTACATCGCCCATAAAAGCATTGTAAACTCTCAAAATATTGTGTTGAACGCTGATAAGCGCAGAGCAGTTTTCTGGTGTTCATCGAAGAAAATTTCGGCCAAAGAACCCGGTCAGCGTACCGTTTTTTGCAACGAAGTAGTAGAAGGCATGCTCAAAGAAATCCATGTCACAGTGACTCCTGAAATGGTTCGTGAATCACTCCTTGAGTTGTTTGAATTATATGCAGAAGTGATGACTGTAGCTGAGAGTTTTAATCATTATCTCAATCCAGAAAACCACGATCAACTTGCCATGTGTCTTTTTGATGAACATGGTGAGTTCTATCCTCAAGATGAGTTTATATTCAACATTCAACCTGAAGTTCGTTCTCTACTTGAATCAAACAATGTAACACTTCGCTCCCTCCACCCTGATATCTTAAAAATTACAACCAACAAAGATTACCATTGGTTAGCTAACGCGAATGATAAAAAGAAGGTCTTCTCGACTTTGAAGATTAGCAAAGATGTTGGATGTAAATCGGTTATGAAAGCGATTGAAAACCTTACAGAATCCTATCGCACATTTGATGGCTCTGAGCGAATTGCCAATCTTCGAAAACTTTCTGAAATTGTAGTTATGATTTTGAGGTCCGAAGAACAATCAGGTAGTTCAGAATCTTTGTTATCGCAAATTTATGGCGATGCCGAGATGAAGTCTACGTTTGAGGAACTTGAATGGGTCCCCATTGGGTCTCAAATTGGAATTGAGTCAGAGTTGTGCACTTGGAGCGAATTTTATCTTCCAACTTCAAAGTTCGATGCAATATGGGGTTCTGACCGCACCCATCCGATCATTACGGATGCAGAAGGTGAAGCGTTTATCAGTCACTCTCACTTTAGCGATGTGAATTGGGAATGGCTGAAGTCGGTATCTAATGATATTGTTAAACAATCTCGATTACCTGAAACACCTTCTGCTAAACGGATGGTGTTTGCTATACTTCATGACAGGGACATGAACGCCCTAAATTTACAAAATGAGGAAATTTTCTCAGACGCGTTCTTCAAGCATCTTAACGACAATCTCGATTCTTCATATCTTGAAAATCTAACAAACGACAATCCCGGTTTAGAATGGTGTATTCCTACTAAGGATTCCTATGTGTACAACCCAATTACATACGGGAAAAGCGAAGAGCATTCGGTTCTCACTGAAATATTTCCAGCGGATAAAAAATCTCTTGTTACTGCCTGGATTCAACCTTTGAAAGAATTGTTTTCAAAATTGAAAATTCCAAGCATGGAATCTGTAGAGGCGAGGTTTTCCGCATACGTCGAACTTTGTAGATCGATAGGAAACGACGAAGTTACGGAAGTCCAGCGTAATTTCATGAATGATCAACTCAATATAATTGCAACACAATTGGAAAACGATTTCGATAAAATCTATGAGTTTCTCAGTGGTCAGATCGTCGATTTGGATGATGCCCCTCAATTCATTTTGACATGTAAGGACAACGTTCTGAGGCCGGATTCTACCTTTTTCTATTCAAAGGGGGATGCTATCGAACCGTTTAGTGAACTCATTCCATCTCTCCAACTAGCTGGAAAAAATTTGGGGGGGGTCTTTTCCTTGCCAAAAGGTGCTGCAGATGCTATATTTTACACTCTTGGATTTAGCGGTTGGGAGCAACTCTCAGGAGATGAAATTACCCGAAGAAGTGCGCAAGAAACCTTCACGAAAAGAGTAGAGGGGCAGTCTCTTGAACTTTCACAAGCGAAGAAATGGAATGAGATGGTTCTCACCAACACTGAATTCATTTCTTCTGATCAAAGAATTACGATGCCGTTTGCAGTGCTACAGGGCAATTCTGTTAGCTTAGCCTCACTCATTGGAAAGAGTGTCAATACCTATCGAATGAAAGTGAACGAAATCCTCGCAATGTTGAAGGAAACAAATGTACAACTCGTACCTTTTGAACATGAAATAAGACTTCAGCATGGAGATTCTTTACGACTCTTTGAGGATATACACCCTAGTATTTTCTCCAAAATTAGTTCGAAAGTCGTTGTCAAAGGAAAATCCAATCCAATCGTGAATTTTAGTGAATACATGCACGATGTGTACACTGCTCTGAAACACATAAGTGAATTGCCGGAACACAGCTTGAGTCATTTCACTTCTGAATTAGATGATCTTGCTGAACTGGCAGAAATGGTTGGAACGACGACTTCTGATAGATTGGAGACCCGTTACGAGTTCGGTGGCAAATCAACTTCTGTTGAGTCGAATAAGCTCTATCTCTGTGAAGGTAACCAAGTAACTATCACTCAAGATTTTGAACAAAAAATGACACAAAAAGAGGTCTTGGTAGAGGTTTTCAAGAAATGGCTCGATAATCAAGGGTATGAGGAGAGGAAGTTCGCCGATGAATGTGTTCGTCAAGCGAAGGCTTTGTTTGAATGGGACAATCCAATTGAATGGAGTGAACACGAAACCAAGTTGAAGGAGTTATGGAAGGACGTATCCCCTCAGTGCAACGGTGAAATGATTCTAAGCCCCAAAAAGAAAGAGGCTATCGATGAAATGAACAGTAATTACAGAGATACAGGCTGTAATCTCTGTAAGAAGAAAACACCGAACTCTCCAGGCTCAGAATTTGGGTTTGAAGAACGGCGGGTTGCAATCGTAAAGGAGCGTAGCACTCGATACCATGGTATTGACAATAATTCGATTGGAAATATGCTTTATTTGTGTCCAAATCACGCTCAGTCATACTCGAAAAAATGCGTTAAGATTGAGTTCAGGTGTAATTCAACTTGGGTCGACATTGAGGATTTATCGGAAGAGGATTTGTCAGAGAATCCTGCTTTGAAAGATATTCGTTTTTCCGTCTGGGAAGGAGTTGCATCCGGTGCGGGCGCATTTGGAGGAGGCAGTGGGAAATCCATTGTTTGGAACAATTATGAACTTGGAAAATTGGTTGAGGACGGGAGAATTGTCAAAGTTCATGCTGAAAAGCTAATCAATAACCTCCTAAGTTGGATTAAATCACAGGAGTATTGATTTTAATGGTTGAGAATAAGGGCTTTGTTCGAATACCAGATCATAAATTGGAATGGCTACCACTCCTGAGAGACCTCTACCGATTTGAAGAAACATTTGTTTCTGGCCCTGGAAGTCACAAAAGACGATTTTCTGATGTCATTTGGACAAAGCAAGCAGCAATCTCATCACTAAATCTTGATGAAATACAGGTCGCTGATTTCGAGTTATTACTTGATTATCTTGCAAAGGAACGTCAATTAATGGTTGTGCCAATGCAAAAATCTGGTGAAACGAAATACCTCACACGTGTGGCTGAATTGGTACGTACGGTAGGCCACACCTATGAGTATTGGAGTAAAGGCAGACCTGCGGTTTCCGCTACGCGTTGGCTGGTTGAGGATAAGAAAGTTCCAAATTTAGTGATCCCAGCGGAAGTTTTCATTCATTCAATAACAGCCATGTGCGAACAATTGATTCCCGGGGACGCAGGGTACAATCTGCGAAGTGCTGCGGAAGAAGTGTGTATAGCAGTCTCGAAATCAATCAACAAAGACGAATGGGAAAAAGTTCATTTTTCTGAATTTCAACTTGAAGCCACCCTCAAGATTTTACAATCCAGATACGGCGAGAGTCATTTCAAATCTCAAGTTCTAACTGCTGGAGTTGGCTCAGGAAAAACGATTGCGTTCAGTATTGCTACGCTGATTGAAGCGAGAAAAACAATGATGGATGGGATGAAGAATAACAATCTAAAGTCGACAGGTCTATTCGTATATCCTCGAACGCAACTCGCAATTGATCAGCATCAAGAATTGGAAAAGTTCGCCAAACACATGAATTGTGATTTGAAAATTTGGCTTGAAATGTCTCAATCGTACCCCAAACCTAATTCGGTTGCTAGAGGAGTGCCCGAGAAGTACTCTGAACATTCCGCACCTTTTGGCATTATTGTTACGACTTTTGAAACACTCAAAAGAAGGATGCGAAGGCCGGAATTTATCTTAAAGTTGAGTAAACATTTATCAACAATCGTACTCGATGAAATACACCTTTTATCAGGAATTGGTGGCGGAATGTCGAGCCAATTGCTCGCTCGACTTGCTGAATCAGTTTCCCATTCAGAGAAAAATGTTCACTGGATTGGTGCGTCAGCTACGATTGCACGGCCTGATGTTCATGGAAGTCGATTATTCGGGATGAAGCCCGAAGAAGTGCAAGTCATTGCACCCCGTGAGAACGAAATGGTTCAAGCAGGAATCAACCACCACATTTTCATCCGCCCTACGCAAGGTATGAGTCTAATTGGTGCTCTGGTCAATGTGACAAGTTTGACTTTGCACCAACGTCGAGGTGATTTGAGCAAGAGAAGCGACCTTTCAAAAGATAAAGTTCGAGAGAAATCGATTGGGTTCGCAGATAATCTGGAAATGTTAGGGAGATGGAACGATGACTTCAGAGAAAATGAACGAACGCAACATGTCTCGCGAGGTCGAAAACACCCAGATAAAGGTGTAGAAGTAAAAGATTGGAACGAAAAACAACGTGAGATTCCCTATGCGTGGCGATTCAACAAACCTCTTCAAAGACGCTTGGCAACATATGGAGGTAATGATGAACGCTCTCCAGGAGATTCATTCAAAGATTTGAGGACTCTCTTTGATGACGATAAATGCTCCAAAGTTTGCGATTCATGCCGTAAAGGTGAACAGGTGACATTGGGTGAAATCCAGCCTGATAACTTACTTGAATTGAAGAAGATTGTCTACAGAACCCATCATCGAGAGGATGATACAATCAGTGCTCTACAAATCGACTCAAGCGAGTTTGTTTCTGATAAGGGTGTTGAGATTGGCTCACATGAGTTGTGTCCTTTCTTGCAAGCTGGTGCATGTTTGTGGTTTCCTGAACCTGATACGGATGCTGTTTATGAAATACCGGGGTCAAAGAGATCTCCCAAAATTGAATTCTCTGCAATTGCGCGTTCTTCTGTTTTTTCCAGTAAAACACCTGGAGTAGATTCAGATGATCCAGAAGAGATGAATGGAATAACGAGTAAAATTTTCCGTGATACAACTCAAGCAGTGTTTGATGTGAAAGGAAGCGGCAAGAGAATCCCTGTAGACATTATTCTTGCTTCACCGAGTTTGGAAGTTGGTGTGGACTTGCCGATGTTAACTGAAAGCATCTTGGTAAAATCTGTAAGGAATATCGCCTCCTACAGGCAGAAAGTAGGCCGAGTTGGGCGTGAGCGAAATTTGGACACTGTAAATGTGACACTCATGACTGAAACGAGTAATGATTTACACTATTACCGCCAACCTCGTAAACTGGTGAGTGAAGGTCGATTGGAGCCAGTTCCATTGATGGAACACAATAAGGCAATCATCGCATGCAGTGCATACAGTTCGATTTGGGAGTGGCTCGCTCTTCGCGCAGATTTGCCAGAATATATTCAAGGTATAGCGAACGGAACACTCGGAACACGTTTACAATCCTGCCTTGATAAAATGACAACACATTTCATTGAGTTGAGAACGTACATTGGTCGAGCAATAAAAAACCCCAATAAACATTCTGATCTCATTGAACAAGCGATTCAACAAGTTCGGGAAGAAATTGGATTACTTGTTCTACCCGTGCAATCGACCTACAAGATTCAACCCCCGCTCAACTATGATGCTAAAGTTATCGATTTGTTTGGTATGCATGTTCGCAATAAAGCAGGTGGATCGAGTCATGCCATTTCCAAGAGACATGAACAAGTATCGGGGAATCTCGATAAGATTGAAGGACACACCAACTCAATAATCAACTCTCTTAAACAGATTTTGCAGAATAGCGATAAAATCCCCCCATCTTCAATTCCCAAATTGAACGATTGTCAAGACTCTCTCAAAAAGAAAGTCCCCGAACTCGAAGAACTGAACTCGACGCTGGAAATTCTCAATTCACTGGATGTAAGCAGTTTTGATGAAGATGGAGAAGATGCCATTGATGACAGTCAGAAGTACATTAAACGTCTCATTCGAGACTTGGAGAAGGTAGATCAAGCAGGAATAAACCAAGATGTCGTCTCTTTGTTTGATGACTATACCAATATTGATGCGAAGGATGAACAAGGTCGACAACTCGTAAATGGTGGATTTTGGAAGAGAGTCTATCTCTCTGATACCATGGATAATCTTTCTCGAATTCAAATATTAAGAAGAAACAGTTGGTTCTTGAGACCAAACACATTGTTTGAAAACCCCTATACAAAGAAAGTATCTCTTTCGATTAAGAACTTGAATAACGAAAAAATTCCAACCCCTCTTGATGCCTCCCAAGCAGAGATCACCGTAAATGAGGCAATTTATGCATTTATGCCAGGAACATGGAATCTTCGAATTCCTCATCGAAGATTCAAGGTTGTAACCGGAGAATTGCACCCATCAGGCGGTACGGTTGTTGCAAAATTAGATCGAATGATTTCCGCAGGAAACAAATTCCGGAAAGTGCACGACTCATCTTTACCTCCCCCCCCTGGATGTCCAGAATCTCTACAAATTCATGCACCAACTCATCTGTCAATGATTGAATCTTTTGCTAAATATGTTGATTTAAACAAAAACACATTGCAGGTTATGGATAAAGATGAATCTATTTTTGACTCTCCTGCTAAGGTGACATCAAAGTTACCTAAATCCTTTCAAAATCGCTGGGCATGGTCTCCTCGAAAAGAAGGAACACCAATCGGAGCATTCCGATTGCCGAACCATATCTATCAGCTCGAACATGCAAACCACAGTACGAGCAATCTCGAGCATTCAGAGGGTCTTAAGCATCCAATGTGTAATTCCCTGCTTGAATCGATTGAATGGCATGACGAAAAAGAAGTAATCGAGTATACTTACGGGCTTTCACGCTCTTTCGGTGCGAAGGGAGAAATCAATTTGGCCTACAAAGATCAACACGATCGGAACATTGGTTTTGGAGAAAAATATCTTACCGAGGCACTCACTTTCACCCTCAATCCGTCGATTATTGAGTCCATTCAACAGAAATTTAGGTCAGAAATAGAGAATGAATCCGGCAAAATCTCCCCAAGTATCATTAAATCTTTCAAAGCCTTTGTGTTGACTGAGACACACTACGGCGGCGCTACAATTAATCCTCATGCCCTCGAAGGTTTAATCTCTGCATTACTCATATTCAATGAGTGGAAGAATACAGCAGTCACTCCAAAAATTCTGTCAGAATGTATACGCGATGCGCATGAACGTGCTGCTGATTTCAGACCAACAATGGAACTTTTTATCCGTACACAAATGAAATTAAATCAGAAATACGATGTTGAAAACCCTGAACAATTTGAATCTGACAGTCTTGTTAATTCTCGAGTGCGTTACTCACTTGAAATCCTAGCCGTCATTTCGAATTTTGTTCAAAAATTTGACAGTTTCTTGGATTTGTGGATTCACCGAACAATATTGAGTACATTTGGCGTTGTTG
>MDSY01128863.1_pt1 | contig 14262 bp, 7 predicted proteins | sample 811131 | NCBI WGS metagenome assembly MDSY01 (sample SAMN05326643, study PRJNA326480) | marine metagenome | isolation source: seawater | place: Atlantic Ocean: South West | collected 2010 | reverse complement strand
TTTTGTAACGGTCGTCTGATTTTTGTAACGGTCGGATTCTATTCACACCTCAATCTCTGTATATTCACACCTGCTATTTTCACCATTTCACACCTTTTCAGAGGTGTGAATAGAAAATGAAACTGGTCGTTGCATCGCGTGGGAGCGGCTGCGGCACCGGTATTGGCCTTGGACACCTCCACAGCACACCACTGTGCATATTTTCCTCACTGGCCCAAAACGTTTTGAATGGGAAAGCAATCTCGCCGTGTCAGAGATCGCACCCGTCGGGCTCCGTGCACACTGGCCGAGTCTGTGCACCCAGTCTACAATAGCAGATTCATGCCAATCGAGCTCTCCTCCGAGTTGCTTGCACTCGACGTCGTCAAGAGCTTCCAATCTCTGGTCACTGAAGGGTGTCTCCAGAAATGGGAATTGGGTCGAAAGGGCACGCACGTATCATCACACTTTGTCACAGCGTGTGGTTTGGACGACATGTTGACCTCTCCATTTCCAAATGACAACAACTTTGAAAATCTGTGCAAAGCACATATTTCGCGTGCCCTAGAGGTGCTCCAAGGCACCGCTGAGTTTTAATAAAAATGTGTCATATGACTCTTTGGATTTTCGGCCACGAGGGGCATTTTTTAATCTCTCTCGGGACACACGCTGGTCTACTACCACAAAAAGACCACCAAAAGACCACAAAACCAAAAACAGACATACAGAAGAAGAAGAAGAAGAAGAATCACTAACTCACTGGGGTGGTAGGAAATCCACTGCGTGTCCCGAATTGAGAGAGGGAGGTTGGAGGTAGATGTAGCATCTACTTGGAAACTGCGATTTGAGGAGATGTGAAATGGGGTTGAGGGGTCAGATGCATTGCATTTTTTGCGAATCGGGGGTGTGTTCGAGGAGGCATGAGACTTACGGAACTGGTAAGACAACTCGAGCTGAATTGATAACACAGAATCGATGCGAGATACGAACGCAATGTCAAACGGCTGGGTTGAGAGAGGCAAGGAGAATGGGCTTGATTTTGTGAGTCGCGACTGTGTACCTCAAGGTTTGCCTCAAGAGGCTTGTGGTCGATGGCATGCTCGAGATCGCGCTCGGCAGCCTCGAAGCGCGCGCGCACGTCGGCCGACTCCTCGTCCGTGTTGCAGGCGGACAGCTCGGCCGCGAGCTGGGCCTGTTTCAAGACAAGAATAAAAGAACCGGGGTTGGGAGGTGTGTGAGTATTCCATGTCGTATTGTAGGCGGAACGATGAGTTTGAAGGCAGTGGAACTCACCTTCAGCGGCCTCTTTGCATCGACGATGAGATCTGCACGCGCCGCGCTCCAGTTGGACGACTCCGCCGGCTGGATGGCGACCATGGCCTTGGAGAGATCGCGGACCTTGATCTGGGACGAGACCTGGCTCTTGACAACTGTAAACATCAAGCACCGCAAGAAGGATCGGTATTGAGCAGGGTTTCAAGTTTAAAACAGCTGAGATGGCGGAGAGGCGACTTACGGGGCATAATCGACTCGTAGAGCGACGAACTGATTTTTACGAGACCTTCGGGCCTGCAAACAGCATGGACCAAGCAAAACAAAATGTGAGAATATGGTTGGATGGGTCAACCGCGGTTCGAGTGTGTATATGGTGCCACTTACATAAGTGAGATCTCACCCATCTGAAGCCTGGAGTTGTGTAAAAAGACGAAAATGAAAGCATGAGCGTGTGAGAATGGGAATGGGGGCCGAGCGGAGGAGGCAAGGGTGGCAAGGGTGGCAAAGAGCAAATTTTACTTGTCGGCATTCTCCTGCAGGCACACGGGGTGTGAGAAATGTATGGGATGTCAGAGCTGGTTCAGTAGCATAAAGAGCAATATGGATGACCGCATTGGGGTTTTAGATTGCTGTGAAATGCACCTGGATGGCCGATACGATCGGATGGTCGGCCGCGACGAGCACGAAGCGGCGCTGGGCCACCTCATGGACACCCTTGGAATCGAGGTTGGAAGCAGTGTAGCCGGGAAACTTCCTAGCAAATTCGTAGGTGAGGGAGGTGTCGTCGGCCTGCAGCTCCTTGATGCGGTTGGACTCGGTCTCGGGGAGAAGCACCGTGGAAAACGGCTCTCCGGTGGAGGAGAAGGTGGCGTCGTCGACGCACGAGATCTTGGCGCCGAGGGCTGTGAATGGAGAAGAAGCGTTGAGAACACAAGAGGTTAGAATTTGGGACTTGAGAGGATAGTCGAAAATGCGTTTTGCCATGGGCGGCACACTCACCGATGGGGAAGGACGAGCGCACGTGGGTGACCTTGAGCGAGTGGAGGACAACAGAGGACAGATCACCCTGGGCCTCGGCGGCGCCGGAAAGGTCTGTGAACTTGCGCTGCCTGAGCAGCACACGGAGGCAGGAAGCACACAAAAGGTCAGCCAAAAGCCAAGACATACACGTTTAAAGCTCTATACAAGCAAACGAGCCAATGGGATTTTACAGGGTTTGATACCCGCCGAACTGCGTACTGGAAGATGCCACGCAGGGCCTCGGCAGACGGGGACCAGGTGCCGCGCTGCTTCTGGAGGCAAAGATCTACATTTTGCAAAGAGAAGAGGGGGTTCGAATCAAAACATCGTAAGAAGGAAAAGATTAAACATCCTGAACACAAGAATACACCCACAAGCACGACATTCGAATACGCGTGCAAGACTGTGCGTACCGTTGAGCGTGCTCTTGATGGAGACAACGACGTTGCGCTTGAGGGGAGCGTCGGAGGAGACAACATTGTAGTTGGAGCCTTCGGCGAGGGCGGTATCCTGGGACGCCTCGGTCATGTCCACCATGGGGGTAAGTGCGGCGGCGGTGACGGTGGTTGCGTTAGAAGAGTTGTTCTGGCGAACGGACATTCTTGGTGGATTGTTTGGTTTTTTGTGGGGATTATTCACACACACACGCGCTTTCTAATGAATGGAGCTATGACAGACGCCTTATTACACCGCCTCCCACTCATCGTCGCGCACAGCATCAGCACCCGCAGCACCCGCAGCATTCAAAGCATCACGCTCTTGCTCGAGAATGTTGACACGATTTCTAAAAGCGTCGCGCTCTGCAGTGCAGACACCGAGTTTTCGAATTGCGGTGATTGCGGTGTTCTTTACAAACAGAAGCTCACGCTCGGCGTCTCCTAGAGCGGCTTCTGTTTTCCAGAGCTTTTGTTCAAGCTGCTCAATGCGTTGAAAGGATTCGACCCGTTCGTGGATCTGCTCTTGCACAAGCCCATCCACCCGACGCTTCAAGTCGAGCAAGTGTGAATTTAGGATTGCAACCTTGTACAAGCCGGACATCTGGCCAAAATACGAATGTGTATACAGGTCGTAGCTTTACTTTCACAACACCCACTTTTACACCCGTGGCACGTGGCGCGGGAATAGCCATTTATGGTAATGTTTGAGATCTTCGTGTTCAACTCCAATGGAGGAAAGGCCACCGGTTTTAGCATTGGGTGTGACCAAGACCGTTTGCCTCTTGGACTTGACCCAATTCTGTGCAGTCTTCCCGGCTCGGAGTAGGTCCGTACTCGTCTTGTCCATTTTATTGAGCTCCTCCTCCGTATACTTGATGGGGCGGCAGAGTTTTAAGCGTTTAATGGATTCTAGTCGGTGATCGAGACGATCCGAGTGGTAGTCGCACTCTTTGGCAATCTCTTCGGGGTTTCGTTTGCCGAGAATGGGTCCGATTGATTTTGAGCAGCGGATTGCAGAGGCGACGAGCAATTGTGCGTGTAGCAAATTTACGTCGTCCAATGGAATGGACCTGATAGACACGCCTTGTTTACATTCTCGTTGCGATGTAAAATGGGCACAAGAGACCTCGCAAAACGTGCCATGGCAACATAGGTCGGGAACCGATGGCACAAAGTCTCCGGCTCCATGCAGTGGACACGAAGCACAGTCTAAATTCGCGGCAACCCGCTTTAGCCTTTTCCCACACATTGAGATGGTCATTGTCACATTTGACCCGGTGAATGTTTTGCCAGGAAAGCGTTGATGGATTGGTTGCATATTGTGTACGGCGCAAATACACAAGGATGCCGATTGGTGGAGGACTCCACGGAGTGTGACGCGGTCTGTGCCGTGTTCGTCCTTGGCCGTGCCAAGCGTCACGGAGGTGAAGCAGAGAGCCCGCTGGGATGCACTGTCGGTGGGTTGGCACGCCATGACAAGAGGGGCCGCTCTCAAATCGTAATTCCAGAATTCTGAAAATCGGTGCTGCATCTTGAAGGTTACTTGGTTGGGTGCCCGGGGGAGGAGGCACATGTCACGCGGGTATTGAATGTCCTCACGTGCAAACAGAGTCGCAAATACTGCATCGTCAATCGTGTCCAGCGTAAATTGCTTCTTGCAGCCATTGAACGACACTACCGTTATTCGCTCGCGACTTATTTCGACTTCTGCATTCCGTTTGATCCCATCGACGAGCTTGAACTTGTTCATGTCAAATTTCATAATAATAACCGGCCTTGGGAGCATATCAAGTGGATAGTCCAGGATGGTTTGACTAGAGCTTCCTCTTATTGATATGGTAGTCTCGCGCATCTTGTTGTTTGCAAGCGCATCCAGGTCGCGATAGTCCATGGATTTGGTCATCGGTGCAATCAATCTGCATGTTGGCTTGGACGCAAAATCCTTCTCCATGAGACTATTGTAAACAACTCTGAGTAAATTCACATTGCCGTACAAGGAGCCTGTAATTGACTTTGATATCTTTTCTATTCCAGACGACGTGGAATCTCCAAGCATGTCCCATAGTATTCGAAGGCGTGGAAGCAATGCATCGGCGTCGTCTCTTGACACACTCTCTCCAAAGGGCTCAACAAATTCATATGGATATGCAACCAGTCTTGAAAAGTCTCGGCCTTGAAACATTTCACAGTGGATGGTCACAATGACCGTGGTACGATCGTACTGAGACACGTAGCGCGTGTGAGCGGCCGCGTGTCCGGTCCTGGGTAAAACCGTTACAGGTTACAGGTTACAGGTTACAGGTTACAGGTTACAGGCCGCAGCTTCCGTTGTTTGGGCGACTGAAACGTTTCTGAAACGTTTGCATCCTAGGAGGGGGAGAGAGAGGGGAGAGAGAGGGGAGAGAGGGGAAGCAAGGAGGGGAGAGAGAAGAGAGAAGAGAGAGGGGAGAGAGAAAAGTGTGCTCGCGTGCCGCAGCCAATGTAGAATATCATAAAAAATAATAAGGTCATTTTTCTTCTGTTACATTACACCTGGACTTGTACGGTTTCATGAGTGCCCGCATTCATCTCGATGCCGCAGATGCGGAAATGTTGGTGCACGAATCCACTACATCTGTCAGCCACTCTGATACTCTCTTAATGAAAGAATTGGAAGAAAAAATGAAACGTTTGCACGAGCCGTGTAACGGTCTAAAAGGCGAGCACGTGAGTTTCTACGGTGACGACAAAGAAGGCGTCGACACCACCACTGCTCCAGGGGAGCAAGCCATGTCTGGGTAATGCCACGCCCCACCCCCGCCCCCGAGACACGTCCATATCCCGACCAGTCAAAGAGCTTGCTTTTTGGTTTGAAACGTTTCTAGTCGACTCATAGAAACCTCCATTGTGTGCTTGCATTTCCTTTGTTTGCAGACCCATGCATCTTGTCGGGGTTGGTTCAAACGGAGACTTGCCATTGGCACAGCTACCATCTACCATTGGCGGAGGTGAGAGTCTGGTCCAGCTATCGATGAGACGAGAACAATACACTGATGATCGTCAACCAGAATTTGATTCCCTTCCATGTGACCTTCAGATTGCCATTGTATGCTACTACTTTGTTCGATACTCGACCTTGGAAGAAGTGGTGAAGAGTGGTCTTCCTTCACCACCGGGTACAGATGAGCAACTCGAGAATCTGAAACTGGATTTTATGAAGAGGAGATGTGATGAGTACAAGAACCACACGTATGTGTCAATTTCAAAGACAAAGTCTTATTATCATCCATCTGTTATCAAAAGATTTGGAATGGAAACTACCAGGTTGAACACGGAGAAGGAGGAGAGTATAATCACCCTTGAGATCTTATATTCCATCTTCAAGAGTCGAATTCATCATGTTCGCCGATTGGTACGCGAAACACTTGCACCAAAAGACATGTTTGCCTTTGATCCAAAGTCGTACATCACCCAAGGAGGTGAGGAAGGTGTGGAATACAAATTGTATCACTTTCTCCCTGGAATGTCGCTGATTGCAAATGAACTCGGATTTACAGAGACATTTGTAGAACAAGAAGATGGTGTTCCCTTAACGCAGAACGACATCACGGTTGGTGGAAAGGTGCGGACACTTGAGAAGACCGGTCTGTTTCGGGTCATGCTGTCAGAGCAGCAATACGACATGAAAAAGTACATGGAAAAGTACATGGAAAGGGACAGGGTCGACCCGATCTCGTTTGTGGATAGCATCAACGACATGAGAAACGGACTGATGTCTACACTTGGTCCTAATTCCATCGACGAGTCGACGCGAAACGTACTAGGTCAATGGAAAGATCTGATAGATCAGTACATTGGATTTGGTGAAGTCGACTATCAGAAGTACAATGCAATTGCGCAGTGGCACATGGAGAATGGTTTATACCAATCCGCACGCTCAAGCGGAGTGAATCCAATGTGGAAGTATTTTTACGGGATCAGGCCAATCGAGAGTACATTTTGTTTATTGGATACACAACGCTTTGGATTCCAGCTTATTTCACGAGTGAGACGGATACTGGGTGAGTTTGCAATTGGAGATACGTACGATTCCATGAGCCTTGAGCGTGCGACGACACAACTAAAACGTACCGCGGCCACTGCCCTTGCAGTCGAACAGGATCTGCATCAGACCTGGCATCAAAAGCTGGACGTGTACAACGATGGTATTTCAAAGCCACCCGATTGGTATCTGGAAGCACACAATTCGTTGGTTTGGTTGTATTACAAACGCAACGAAAATGGAACAATTTATGTGGACGACAAAGGCGATGATGATGGCGGTCTTTCGATCTTTTCCGGTGGCTTTTACAATTTTATAACCAACAGGTTACCTCCGGACACAGCTCCAAGTATGGACGTATTGTATGTTCCAGTAACCCACTTCAAGATATCTGATCTCAACGAATTATCCAACTTCAACTACAACGAAACGGGTACTATTGGTTTCATTGACGACCCGGATTTTACTGAAGCCTTGAAGCGTGTTGAAGAAGCCAATTCAGGTCTCGACAACATGGTTACTGAGCGCTCGTGGAATAAAGACTACAATACTCCAAACAGAAATCCTATTGGATTGACAACCTATGCAAGCTACGATTCTATCATGGGCTGTCGGACGACGGGATTGGACGTGGTATTGAAATGCGCCGAGTTTTCTGATGATTACAAAACTGTAGATCAGACAACTGTAGAAAATCGGAAGAAGATTGCAATCTATGAGTTTGCAGAGAGGTCTTGGGACGAGCTGAAAAGGGAGATGACAAGTCACCCAAAGTATGGCATCCCCTCCAAGGTTGAAACGCTTCGAGCGAAATATGAAGTGAAGCGAATCAATGAGGAGGAGGAGGAGAAATCTGAGGTGGTGGTGAAATCTGGTTGCTTTGAAGGCGATTCTATCCCATGCATCTTTCTTGATCTGTTAAGGGAGAGTGAAAACCTTTGCGCCTACAATGCAATCAAAGCGTATAAACGCATGATTAAAATCCAGCGAAGGCAACTATCCTTTCTCCTATGTGATGTTTATCCTGTTCTCAACGCCATGTGGGATATGGTCAAACTCAAAATAGACAGGTGCAAAAAAGGTTCCGACCTGGATGCATTGTTAAACGACTTTAACAACTCACGCGAGCTGAAATCCTTTCTGGACAAGGAACGGGACTGGAAGCAGCACAGTTATGAGGCGTGGGATTTCTCAACCATGACTGAAAAAACGCAACACCGCCAAGGGTATATCGACGATGACGAAGGTCTCGAAACTCGCCTTGGCCGCGTGACGGGAAGAAACGGGCCCATCGACGTGTGCTCGGAATTGAATTGGATCCACGGGGCTCTGAAAACGAAGATCAAGGCCGTGTTGGAGGAGATTGATGGAATTGCGACGACATTGTACTCTTCTTACAGGCTCGCCCCGGTTGACTCTACATGGTACAATCTCCTCTCAATCGCAGCGAAAAAGTATGGTATCGAACAGTCGCTGACATTGGTGAGCAAATTTACACCGATTGGTGTTTTCACGCATATGAAACACATCCCGGAGACACGTGCACGTTTTGCGGATGTATACCATCACTTTTGCAAAGGCAACGAGTACAAGCTAGGCCCCGTATTCCAACTCGTATTCAGATTGAAGGAGACCCCTGGAAGACCACAGGAGCTCATATCCATTGAGGAAGTTCACAACCAAGACAAAGCCTACACCAAAACCTTAAATTCGGTCAATTGCGTGCATGCCATCGCCGCTTTTCTTAGGAAGAGGTACGCTCAGCACACGGCAGCTGGTCAACTCTTTGAGGACAAATCCAAGAGAATCACAGAACTGGAAGAAAAAGGGCACACAACACCAAAAAACATCAAAGAAATGCATCAGATCTTGGACGATTACTACAAACAACAAGCTGGTGGATCTGAAGATGAGAACAAACGCGTCAAAGCGGCTGGATTAGAAGAGAGGCGAAATGGGTACATCCCACGCAGGTCGATGCCGTCAACTAAGGACGAGAAGTTCTACCCCTGCTTTGAAACGTTGAACTCCTCCATGAAAACCATGTCCTATATTGACAATCGTCCAATCGACGCAGAAATACGGGATCATTACGAGATTGTTGCAGATTTGAAGACAAAGCTGGAGAAACTGCGCGACATTACTACTAATGATGTCACAATTGACTTGTCGGAGGCATTGGTTGCATTCGAGGCAGTGGAGACCGCAGTTGAAGCCCTCTTTGTGAGTACTTCCCTGAGGTTTTCAGAGTTCAACACCAGTGAGGGCAAGAAAGATTCCAAGAAAGAACGCACAATAGACATGGTCGAATACCGAAAAGCCCTTGGGCCACAAGCTACTGATACGTTGAAAGGGGCAATCAAAGCTGACAAGAACAAAGTGTTGCACTTTACGAAAGAGGAAAGGGACACGCTTGGAATTGCAAACTCCCGGGACCGCTTCACTGAGTTTCAACCAAACAAGATCTTCGATGGGTCGTTTTTTTGCATTGTCAATCCATTCGACGAAGACGAAAACCCTCTTAGAAACAAAATGCGCCATGACGATGGTCGCACAGCCTTTAAATTGAAAGACCCTGAGGCAAGTAATTGGCTTCGACAATATGAAATGATGCTCTTGTACACGGCACAGGTCTTGGGAAATGTGTTCAGATACGGTGGCTATCGGGCGAGAAAGGATTCAAAAGCGCCCATGTTCAGATTGTGGCGGTATCCAAACTATTCGAGCGACATTGAAAAAGTCAACGATTCTCCAACCGACACGGAGGATCTGCAGGAGGATCTGCGACTCTACTCTGGTATATTGGACGAGGAACATCCGGATCAAAGGTCTTGGAGCGAACGCATGCAAGGAGACAGAGTAAACCCTCCAAGATGGCAAACTCGTACGTTCAACGACGGCAGGGATATCTTATACGAGAGCATGACTGTCGACGAATCCGACATGCGGCGATACATGTTTACCGATGGAGATAGCATAGTCAATACGTTCTACAACGTCGTCAGCCAGTGGGCAGCTCTGTTTGAAGTTACAGACGAAACAAGTAGTAAGCTTGGAGATGACTTGGAATCCGTGACAGACAGCTTTCAGAAACATTTGAACGACCACGGCTTCAAATACCAGCTGACACAACCAATCCGAGCGCAGCCCAACGGTCCGAACCAATGGGCGAGAAGAAGGGAACTTGAGAAATTTTCCAATTGGGGTACCATACAGGATATGAATGGAATATTAGGTTTAATCTTGGACTTCGAATCGAATGTGCGGAAACGGATTGATATTCTCAACAACGTAGAAGATTTTAAAAGGGATCCATTCAACAGAAGGCTCAGCTCTATGTCTGGTGCGGACTTTGAACCAAGAATAATTACGCCTGTCGCTTATTCAAGCTTGTTTAGACGCCCCAGCGACATGGACAAGTTCAAAACAGAATGGATTACTACCATTACCGACACTCAAATAGATTTGGTGTTGAACAGTGAAAATGGGGCGGTACCTCGTTGGGGTGGACGGTACGAGGGTAGTACCAGTACCAATGCTCCAGATCTGGCATCTGCGTTAGAGGAACTTCGCAACGTTGAGGGTTCGGATGGAGATGGAGTTGGAGATGACTTGGTCAAAAAGCTACATCAAGTGGGTATGGAGCATGCTAAATCTGAAATCGAGTATGATACAGAGAGTGCATTACACGGTCCAGGGTATACAAACCTCCCACTATGGAATCAAATCGAGAACAACAAAGAGAGCACCAATGGTAAAAACTCCCTGTACAATATAGTCAGGCATGCATATTACCTCTCCGACCTGGATAGACTTGTCGACCCTCCCGATTCATTGTCTAAAAAGAAGTCGGAGACGATGACGTTTGCGGCGCAAACGATCTACAAATCCATTGAGATCTCTATTAAACAACTCAACGGCAAACGTGTGGGTCTTAACGAATTCGAGAAGATGATCGTTGATGCAATGAATGAGGGAATCAAAGCAACAATCAACCAGTTTTCAAGGAAAGCATTGCAAATTGCAACCATAGAGACGGAATACATGTACTACGGGGGCAAAATTGCAGAGTTCAACACCATCGTGGGCAACACTTTAACCAAGTTCAACACACCCGCTCTTAAACTTGTCATCTCCACCTCGGACGTGGTAAAAACCGTGGTTCGAATGCAAGACGCGTCTCAGGACGAAACCCCATCTTTGGCTATCTTTGAGGATGATCAGGTAAAAAAAGCGCTTGCCGAAAACTTTGAATCAAAACTTCAAAAAAAGATGACATTGGAGGAAAAGCAGGAACGCGTCAACTCTTGGAAGACCGATCTCTTGATACTGCGCGCTCTTTACAAGCGCGTTGGGTTTTCCAAAAAACAGCTCAAAATCGCCACCGCCGTCAGCCCCGAAGCCGCACAGTCGATGCAAAGAGACAGCTGGCAAGCAAAGTTTGGTACGGATCAAGTGGACAGGCGAAACAAGGCGCCTACGATGGCCAGTCACAGTCAATTTCGTTCTAGAACCAAACGGGAATTTACCAACACAGATCAAAGGCAACCTTACCCAGCAAATGTGGTTCAGTCCTTTAAAGAGCTTGCGCGAGACATTCGGCTACTGACAACCGGGTTCCAGGAGCCATACTTTGAAAATCTCCAAGCCAGGCAAGAATTCTTGAATAGCATCAAGACGGGTGTTGACCAAACAGCAGAGGAGCTCTATACGAAGACCGTGGAGCTGAACAAAAGAAAGTACCCTGGCTTTCAAGATGGTGTTGAAACATTTGCTTCTATAGACAGATTCAAACGGCAGTTTTACAGGCTTCTTGAATCCATTCAAAGGCACGACCAAGACTCCCGTTTCAGTTCAAAGTCGTTCCAGCGGTTGGAAATTACAGATGGCGTTCACTACCAGAAGGAGGACCCATTGGCTGCGAGCATGGCTCCTAATAAAAGGAATGCATCCAACGATCAAGAACTCGCTCTCCAGGGCATTACGACATTCGAGATTATCATCGATGGAAAGCCCGAGTGGTACGCATTGGACCTATACTTTTTATACCAAAAGAACCAAGCGCTCTACAATGAACTTCGCAGTTTGACTGTGACTTCAAAGATTGCCTTGGATAGGGAATTTCAACTGGACAACCAACGCACCGTGAAAGTCAGAGACGTTCAACTACCAGAATACATATCTCTTGTTGAAAAGCTGAACGCAACTAAAATGCAATTTGAAAAACGAGCGTGTATGCTGATCAAACGTGTCATCCGGCAGATTTCCACTGAAATGGCGTCGCCGTATTCAATCTCAAATGAGGTGTCGGAATTCATCGACAGTAATCCAGTCGACAGTGGTGAACCGCATGGACCACTGTTTCTTCAGATCTTTCAAGATTTGTTGGTTGATCTCAACACTGTTGTGGATTTTGAGGAAAAGTGGGAAGAGGCAATTCCCAGGTTGCAAATTCTTAGACGGGAGGATCTCTACCAGCGACTGAAAAGCAATGGAAATGCTGATTCCAATCCACAAACTTTGTTCCTGGATGCCCAACAATTCGTTGATTTTAGTGATTACGAAGATGACGCGGATCAGTACAAGACATTCAGAGACGAGAGCGGTCGCGAATGTGCTTTATATGGCATAGACCTTCGCGTGAGCACGCTTCACCCCGACTGGAATCAACTCTTCAAAGGCTACCAAGGAAAGGTTCAATCTCCAGACGATGCTGCGGAGCGCACAGCCTTTGGTAGCATGCAAAATATCGGGCGCGGGTGGGAGAGGCTCGCCGTCCCAACCGCGCAAGAAATTGTTGATGTGATGGCATGGTTTAATAGAACTCAAAGAGACCCTCGGCGGGAAGAAAAAAGACCACCGATACGACTTGTGGATACAATCGATTACAACTTCTATGCGTATTTTGTCGACATTGTCTGTCTTTCACATGCGCAGCCAGAAAAATACATGAGAAGCCTGGCATTTGCATTCGAACATCGTGACATATCAAACACCGTCATCGAAGAGGGTCAATTGCCACAAGGGCCAATTGAGATTCACGGAGTTGCGCTGAGAAGCATCTACAATCCAAACAATTACGCATCTGCGGTCGAAGAGGATGGCGTCGACTTTTACACCACCAAGCGGTACTTTCAAAAGGATCTCAAAGACCTCGAGGTCCCAATTCAAGCCCTTGCAGAATTGATTGACAATTACGAGCTATTCAGACCTCTTCCGGCTCGAAACGATTCTTATCCAACGGAGTCGATATTTGAACAGAATGATGCAAAGATGTTGGAAAAAGATCTCGACAACTTGACGAGACTGCCCCTCAACGGGAAGGAGTTCAATCTCTACATGCAAAATTTCCTGTCCCGAGCAAGGACTGCAAGATTCGCCGCCGGGATAGATGACGAGGTTTTGAAACAGAGCGCATACACCGTGCTAAATCAGAACATCACTCAGCTCCATACATCTTCCACTGAGGCCGAGAAAATGGAATCCGTCTACTTTATTGCACGGTTCCTGAAGATTCCAGTCTATCCTCGACCCGCTGACACCCAGTTTGCAAACGAACAAACATACCGAAGAACGATTTCGAGTGGAAGAAGGCGGTGGCTTCAGGCGACAAAGGATGATTTGGAAAAGGCGAATCCTAGAGATTATTACGATGAGGAATTTGTTACCAGACTCGAGCTCTCAAAAAGCATTGGTGAAGATGAACGAGAAGACACCGACGACGCGCCAATAAAAGACTTTGTTTTGATAAACATGATTGAGTTCGAGTCGGATGTCAACAGAATTCACGACTCCTCACCTCCCAGGATTGCGCCCCAAGTAGAAACGAATGGCCGTGCGCCACTCTCCATAGAGGGGCAAAATCAGAGGTACGGGGAAGCATATACAACCTGGTATAACAAGAACCTTAGACCCAGCAACAATCGACGCTTGGTGGACGGCGCCATTGATTGGGTTGAGGCTGCTACGACCGTTGAAAATGGCGATTGCTTCTACCACTCCATAGTGAGCAACCTTGGAACACTGTTTCCGCAACACCAATGGACTGTACAATTTGGGATTTCAGAAAATGCGGTTTCGAATCTAAAACAATTGCTTATGGATTCGTTTCAAACAGCAATTGATGATTTGAAGCGGCGTCGCACGCATGGGAATATACCAGTGGCGCCGTCGCCATATTCCAATGGCTATTCGAGGTGGAAGCGTTGCGAATATTTTTCCAGTCTTTTGGACGACTCGGGTAATGGTACATCGCTTCTGAAGACAAACCTGTTCGGCGATTTAGGAAGCTACCTGGCCGACATGGAAGAATACAATGGCAGGATGAACGCTCATAATCTTCCAGAGCTCAATAATTCCACAAGTGATCTGGATATTCTTCAGAAATTGTGCGACTTCTTCCGCATTGACGGTGTCTATGCAAACGACATGGTAATCGAAATGGCTATTCATACGTTACAGATGCCTCTTTTGATCTACGAGGATGGGTCGGGAGTGGGATGGAAGCATGCCGTTAGCACCGTCAACATG
>MDSY01054719.1_pt1 | contig 14263 bp, 12 predicted proteins | sample 811131 | NCBI WGS metagenome assembly MDSY01 (sample SAMN05326643, study PRJNA326480) | marine metagenome | isolation source: seawater | place: Atlantic Ocean: South West | collected 2010 | reverse complement strand
TAGCAATGGCTGCTGCATGATCCCCAACTCCAAACAAAACTATCACAGGGACAAGGTATGAATAATGTGGCATGGTCTGAGCCACATTCAGTATTGGGTTTATAACTGTCTCAATTACGCTACTCTTATAACTCCAAATGGCTAATGCCAAACCAAAAATCGCTGCAACAGGTGCTGTAATCAAAACGAATGATAGGGTTTGCATCGATGGCTCCCACTGACCAAAAATCGCCATATATAATGTAGTAGCCCCTGCTAATGTAGCCAAACCTTTACCTTGAAGCTTATATCCCAGAAACATTGCCCAACCTGTGACCGCAGTCCACGGAAGCGCAGGCCAATGTGCCCACGAATTTTCCTTAACAAAATCCCAGCTTGTAAATGCCACTATGGTTTTCACTCCACCCAGGAAAATTTCTCTGATAAAATTAATTACAAATAGGATACTTGTTGCGATTGTCCTTGTTATCTCACGGAATAAAGGCTTTTGCTCATATTCTTCAATAATTGGATCATACACATCAATGAGCATCCATTCAAACATGAGGTATTTAATCACATCATTTATAACATATGGTATCTCTTTAAGTAAGGGAGGTAGGCGCCAGAATATATTTGTTTCCGAAGGCTTAATTAATAGACATGAGAGTATAAATAATAAAAGAAGAAGGCCCAATTTAATTTTCTTTGAGTGCACAATTATCTCTAACATTGACTTTTTAAATCCTAATCTTGTGAATTTGTTTTATATCCAAACAAAACCTTGAGTACGTGAGAAGGACGCAGAATCCCAACAATATTGTTGTTATCGTCCTCCACTCCTACAGGCTTGTCCTGGCCGAGAACAGCTTCTGCGACGGATTCAATTATAGCGTCTTTAGCTACTGTGAAGTCGCTTAGGTTTTTAGTATTAACCAAAGGTTCCATAATGGCCTTTATTTTGAGAACTTTCTCTCGAGGTACACCTTGCGTAAACTTTCGTACGTATTCAGTGGCTGGATTAAGTACTATATTTTCTGGCGTATCAAGTTGCTCAATAATTCCATCTTTCATAATTGCAATACGATCAGCTAGACGTAGAGCTTCGTCAAAATCATGGGTAACAAACAAAATTGTTTTACTTAAAGCTTTCTGTAATCTTAGAAATTCATCTTGCATTTCTTTTCTTATTAATGGGTCTAGAGCAGAAAACGGTTCATCCAAGAACCAAATATCTGGTTCAATGGCTAATGAGCGGGCAATCCCCACACGTTGTTGTTGGCCACCCGAGAGTTGGCGTGGAAAATAATTTTCTCGAGTATCAAGCCCTACAAGGTGTATCATATCCATAGCACGCCGAATACTGTCTTTTGTATTCTGGCCTTTAACTTGCAGTGGAAACGCAATATTTTCTAACACTGTCTTATGGGGTAATAATCCAAAATTTTGAAATACCATTCCCATTTTGTTTCGCCGCAGTTCGATGAGTTGTTTATTATTCAATTCAAGTAGATTTTGGCCATTTATAATTATTTTTCCATGGCTAGCATCAGTCAATCTTGAAATGCAACGAAGTAAAGTGGATTTACCCGAACCCGATAAGCCCATTATTATCAATAATTCGCCTTCATATACATCAAATGTGGCATTATTTACTCCAACGATACAACCATTTTCTTGTGCTAATCCCGCATCAATATAGCCACGGTTATTTAGTTGGAGCTTAGTTACGTTCTTGCCAAATATTTTAAAAACAGACTCGCATTGTATAGCTACATTCTTTTTCTTAGAGTTTTCGCCCTCAGAACGCATAGTATTTTCATTATCTATTATTGAATTAGACATAAATATCCTCAGATGTATTTCGTACCATATTTACCATTAACCAGTTAGTGTTTCTTTGGATAACAGGCGTTTATTTTTGTTATTGTTAAAATTTTTGTATAAACACAATGACCTAAAAACTTCCAATTGAACATATCAAATAACCGTAACTCATAATCATCTTCAATAGGGTTGAACATTTTAACAAATGTCTTTGATTAATGAGTTCCCGCCATGATTAGACGGAAACTCTTTTATTCTACCAAAGTGTAACTTGGAATAACATTTGGTAGAAACTCTAATTTTCTTTCAACGCAACAACGGCGCTTTAAATAAAAGGTTCAGCTTCCACTAAGAACTGATATAGTCCAAGGCTTCCAGACACTTTCATTGTCAGCTAACCATTTTTTTGCAGCATCCTCATGTGTCATTTTATCAACATCAACAAGTGCAGCCATTTGACCGATTTGAGGCGTTGTAAAGGACAACTTGGAAAACGCTGAATATGCTTGTGGGTGAGTTTTTGGGAATTTATAGTTTGCCGCTTTCTTCAACCAACCTTTGGGTGAACCACAACCTGTAGTCGTCAGATCTCCCCCGTCTGCAAGTCTACAACCATCATAATATGGAGGGAATTCAATAAAGGTGAACCCAGAAGCATCTGTGAAGTTAGGTGTCCAATTGAAAATAACTGTACCACGGCCTTCTTTTTCTGCTGCAGCAAGCTCTGTCCATAATGCATCACCAGTTCCGGCAAATTTAACTGTCCAAGTATCATCCAAACCTAAGCCTTTAACACGATTAGGCATCACGTCACCGTGCCAGCTTTGCGGACCTTCAAGCCAACGACCTTTTCCACCAGAGTCTGCTGTCGCAAATGCTTCATGGCAATCTTTTAATGCTTCCCACTTAGGCAGCCCTGGGCATAAGTTTTTTTCAATTACCCAGTTAGGCACACCCATCTCTTCTAGGGTTTCCGCATCATGTGTCCCAGCATCAATCAAACCGCCAGTCTCCATGGCATTATAAAACGCATTTTGCATTGTAGATTGCCATACTTCGTGCGCAATAGTGAGATCACCATTACGTATAGCTTCAAAAGCAGCCTGATTATCAACAGGTACGTATTCAACATTACGACCCATACTTTCAAACATACCACCAATAACATGAGCCATAACAATTTGACTCGACCAATTTTTTATTGGGATTTTAATAGGCTCATTGCTATCAGCACTCACAGGCGATGAAATAGAAGCAACTGCAACTGCAAATGCGGGCAGCAATCCTCCGAATAATTTCGACTTGGATAATTTCATTTATTCCTCCTTGTAATTTTTTTTTCTTTGATGCGATCAGAAAGCTCACGCACAGTTTTGTTTTGACTCAACATGTATTTTCCAATCGGTGCATACATATTCAAAATATTTAACAACAAATAAACACAATAAACAACATTTATTGTTGATTATTGTGTTTATTTAGACAAAAATCGACAATAAAGTTAATAATTCTAGAGATTCGGCTACAAAATAATACAAAATGAAATATGATAACGACTGAAATCGTATTTTGAGCGAAGTAAGTCAGACGACGAATCAGTATAAAGGAGAAATTCTATGATATCACTCGACACAAACTCCAGCCGCTGGAAGCATCTTGTTGAACCTGGAATATCACTATGGCAACAGGGTATAGAAAGGCATGAACTCCACTCAAGATCTATTTGTTTTATAAATGTATCTGAAGGAGATAAGCTCGACATTTTGGAGATCGAAGGTGGACAAAAATGTGATTTATTTTTTTTCACTGATGATAAGAGGCAAGATCTTATCAGCTTGGTAGAAAAATCTTTGAAAGCACCAATAGAAACAACATTTTTTGAGTCCTATTCTGGCTTACTTGATACTATGTCCTTAGAAAAATTAAAGCATTTTCTAGAGTCAAAAAGTCGTGAGATACTATGTGCTCCTTCCTTGAAGCTCTTTCAAGACATCAATCAACAGGGTCAACATCATAGCTTTTCAATCACCAACAATGGCTTTTGCTTTGCTGTGGCCCCCGAACAGGAAATGTCCGTCGATGGCCATTGTGCCCCAGCAAGTATTGAAATTCTTTTAAAGCGATTTAACCCACGAAAAAATTTTTGGGGGCGCCCACCAGATCCATTAGCTGACCCATTACAAGATATACATATCCCACACTCATCGGCTGTTAAATATGAGGTCCGTGCAGGGGATTATATTCAAATCATTGATCTATCCGGCCGCCAATGTTCCGATTTTCAAGCATTAACATTGAGAGGCTTGGATAAGGGAAAGGAATTAGATATTCATCATACAACAACACGCTCTATGAATGGCAATGCGTATCCTGGTCCTGGCCTTCATTCAAAATTCTTCAATATAAACCAAGAACCAATGTTTGAGGTAATAAGGGATACTGTAGGACGCCACGATACATTTGGCCTAGCTTGTCATGCAAGGTTTTATGACGAGATGGGTTACCCTGGACATGTGAACTGCACTGATAACATCAATAAAGTATTAGATGATTACGAAATAGCTCCACGCTCAGGTTGGGAAGCCGTAAACTTCTTCTTTAATTCTCGAGCAGAGAACGATAATTCAATTTCGTTTGATGAAGCATGGTCACGGCCAGGTGACTATGTGTTGCTGCGAGCACTAACAGATAACTTATGTGTAACAACATCATGCCCGAATGACCTAGATCCCGCAAATGGCTGGGATCCAACAGATATTCAAGTTCGAACATACAGTAAAAAAAATCTCTTCTCAAGATCGGTAGCAGTTAGAATGACACCCAATTCCCCCCCCAAACTCACACAAAATTCAGCCTTCCACCCAAGAACATCTGCGTTAACTAAAGAATTCTCAGATATTTCAGGTATGTGGTTGCCAAGCAGCTTTCGAAATCACGGCGCAATTGAAGAATATCACGCCTGTCGAGAAAAAGTAATTATGATGGATATGTCATCACTTCGTAAGTTCGAAATAACTGGCCCCGATGCCGAAGAGCTTCTTGATCTCGCATTGACCCGTAATGTGAAAAAACTCTCCGTGGGACAAGTTGTATATTCTTCAATGTGTTACGAAACGGGCGGCATGATTGATGACGGCACGCTTTTCAAAATTGGGCAAGATTTGTTCCGTTGGGTGTGTGCCGAAGATTACTGTGGCGTTTGGTTAAGAGAACTTGCGGAGAAAAATAATTATAAAGTATGGGTAAAATCGTCTTTTGACCAACTTTCGAATTTGGCCGTACAAGGGCCACTAAGCAGGGAAACCTTGCGAAAAATTATCTGGACACGCGATAATGAAACCCCATTCGAAGAATTAAGGCCATTTAGATTTTCGATCGGAAGATTGAACGAATTTGGTGGTATCCCAATTATTGTTTCACGCACAGGTTATACTGGCGAACTCGGTTATGAAATATTCTGTCACCCCAAAGACGCAGTAGAACTTTGGGATACAGTTAATAAAGCAGGCGAAGAATTTGGAATTATTCCGTTTGGGTTTGACGCATTAGAAATAATCCGAGTCGAGGCTGGATTAGTCATGGGGCATAATGAATTTGATGACACAGTTGATCCATTCGAAGCTGGAATTGGATTTACGGTTCCATTGAAATCCAAAACAGCTGACTTTATAGGAAAAGAAGCATTGGTTCGGCGCAAGGAGGAAAGTCGCCATACACTTGTTGGGCTTGAAATAGTTGGAAATGAAGCTGCTAATCATGGTGATCATATTTTCGATGGTAGAGCGGTAGTGGGAGTTGTTACGAGCGCAACCCGTTCACCCCTTCTAAATAAGAATATAGCATTATGCCGAATTGAAAAATCACATGCTGGAATAGGTACTTCTGTCGAGATAGGAAAGCTGGATGGCTACCAAAAGAGAATAAAAGCAAATGTAGCGCCTACGCCATTCTACGACCCTGATAGGTCACGTTTGCGTGCATAATGTCAAAATTGATTTATAACACCTAAAAATGTAGTGGCTGATCTCAATCAGAAATGGGATCTACCTCTAAAAATTTCAAGGCAAAAACTAAAAAACATATTAATGTATAACACTAATATTACGTTCCTCTGTTGGTGTTTTTCGGTAACGCCTTCTATATGCTATTGAAAAATAGGATGATCCTGAAAAACCTGTGGCAAGTGCAATTTCATTAATTCTTAGGTTTGTGCATTTTAACATTTCTCGTGCATGAGAAAGGCGGATATTACGATAATATTTGGTCGGGGAAACACCACAGTGCCTCAAGAATTGACGCTCAAGTTGTCGTTTTGATATTTGCACGCTCTTACATAATTCATCCATCGTAATCAATTCTTCAATATGTCCCCTTAATAGAATGATAGCTTGGTTAACAACGTGAGATCCAGTGATTGGAGTATTTAAAAGTTTAGATACTTGTGTTGAATCCTCGTCGCTCAACCGAGAATGGTTAAATTCTTGTGCAGTTTCAACTGCATATGCAGCGCCAAAGTGCTTCTTTACAACGTGAATTGCGAGATCCAAAGCTGCAGTTCTTCCAGATGATGTCCATATTCGGTCATCTACTTCAAACATTTTATCAGACGTTGCTATATCCATGAACAATTCTTTAAAAATATCTTTATGCCGCCAGTGCACCGAGGCTACCTTATTGTTTAGGTGGCCAGTATCTGCTAAAGCAAAAACTCCACCTCCAATAGCTCCGATAATCGACTTTGCACGAATATATTTGCTTAAAAAGAAAGCGGCCTTTCTTCTGCTTTCAAATCGTTTCTCTGAGCTAGAAAAAACTAATAGGTAGTCAAAGTTATTTTCGCATTCTGATAAACTTTTAGTATCAATTATTGCGCCGCAACTACCCTCAATCATTCCGCCATTTTCTGAAAGGGCCATACAATTGAAAAGCGTGTTTTTAAGATCTCTATTTATGAATTCAGCTACTGATGCAAAGAGAAAATATGAATCTGTTGGAAAACCCGGTAATAATAGCAATCCAAATTCAATAGTATCTATATTTTTTGCCATTGGAGTGGCTGTCTCAGCGCCTATATTACTTAATTGGTTCATTGTATGTATCTTTCAAATTTAAGATTGTTCAAACCCACGCTGTAGTTCCCAATCGGTAACAACTTTTGCAAATTCTTCCAACTCCCATTCTGCAGCTCGAGTATAGTGATTTACCACGTCTTCGCCCAACGCCTCACGCAACATTTTCGAGCCATTCATTGCATCTTTTGCATCCCGCAGGTTCTGCGGGATAAAGCCACCCGTACCCTCGTAGGCATCGCCTTCAGAAGGTGGGTCAAGCTTTTCGCTGTCCTCAATACCCTTAATCCCTGCAGCCAATTGTACGGTCATTGCGAGATATGGATTCATATCAGAACCAGGGATGCGGCACTCCACCCGCACGGCTTTACTATCGGCACTACATAGACGGAAACCCGCTGTGCGATTGTCCACAGACCAAATAGCCCGCGTGGGGGCGAATGAGCCTTTGGCAAACCGTTTATAGCTATTGATATTAGGTGCCAGAAAATACATGTAATCTGGTGCATATTTCAACAAGCCTCCCATATAGCTACGCATTAAATCTGACATACCCAATTCAGCGTCTTTATCATAAAATGCAGGTTTTCCATCTTTCCAAAGCGATTGATGTACATGCGATGACGAACCAACGCGCTTGTGATCCCATTTCGGTAGGAACGTCACTGCATGTCCCTGCGACCAAGCAATTTCCTTGATCGCGTGTTTTGCAATAGTGTGGTGGTCAGCAGTTTTGATCGCAATATCGTATTTGATATTTAGCTCCTCTTGTCCAGCTTCCGCCTCGCCTTTGCTACCCTCAATCGGCAGACCAGCAGCATATAGATGGTTGCGGATCGGGCGCATAATGTGTTCTTCTTTGGTAGTCTGTAATATATGGTAATCTTCATTGTAACCACTGATCGGTTCCAAATCCTGAAAGCCAGTTTTTCGAATGTCGTCAAAACTTTTCGCAAAGATGAAAAATTCTAACTCCGTTGCCATCATGGGGTCGAATCCCATATCGGCCAAACGCGCTATTTGCTTTTTCAACATCGCACGCGGAGAATGCGCAACTGGATCATGATTGTCGTGATCCAGAACGTCACACAAGACCATCACAGTAGCTTCTAACCAAGGGACGTTGCGTAAAGTAGTAAGGTCTGGCTTCATCACATAATCGCCATACCCACTTTCCCAACTTGTGGAGGCATAGCCGTCAGGCGTGGCCATTTCAAAATCGGTGGCTAACAGATAATTACAACAATGGGTTTCTTCCCAACCGCCATCAACAAAATGTTGTGCGAGGAAACGTTTGCCCATCAAGCGGCCTTGCATATCGACAAGACATACAAGCACAGTATCTATAGTACCTTTTGAAACTAGATCCTGTAGCTCGTCGATACTTAGTATTCCGTTCATTTTCAAGCCTTTCATAAACTTGGAGATCTCTGCAACGATGTATTTTGAGAGATTATATTTTGTGCGGTTGTCAGTGATGTACTCAAAAGGTTTGCCCAGTTTTTTTGCTGTGCTTCTGTATCAACCTGGTCATTTCTAATTTCGATCATGACACAGGGCCGGCCCTGAGTTTGCGCGTGTCGATCTAGAGTATAATACACACCATCTGCGGCACTATAGGGCTCATTTTCACGCACATCATATTCTGCTAAACTTGTTAATTCTTCCAATAACACCGCTCCAAGGCGGCGATCAGTATCGTGTAAAATACCAACTTCAAAATCTCGCGTTTCGCCATTAAATTCTTGAGTATAGCTGTGGATTGATACAACTACACACTCTTTGCCCCTATCTTGAAGAACAGACCCCACGAGATTATGAAATGGTGCGTGGAATTCCTCGTATCGATATGTGATTTCAGCTTCATCCAGATCAGTATTCGCCACCACAAATCCACGTTCTGTTTTCGCAGGAACAAGGTCAGGTGCGGATTTTTTGCGATTACAGTCAATAACAAGCCTTGATACAGTCGAATACACAAGCGGTGCGTTTAATGTTTTCGCCAATTTTCGCGCAACTGGAAGAGCTCCAGGATCCCATGATACATGTTCCTTTGCCAACATCTCGTACTCAGAAATACCCGAATATTTCTCAGGAAATCTATTTGATGCATGATCACATAGAATAACAAATGGTCCAGTTCTGTCCCGGCCTTCAACTAAGGCTGGGGCTATTTTACTTTCTGAATCGATTATATCCATCAAGCCTTAACTCTGCTCATTGATGGATCATAAAGCGCTCCTAATTGCACATCACACTTCACGCGCTCTGTTGCCACTTCCAACTCATACTCGCCCTTTTCAATAAAAGCAGCATCGACGCGATCCTCATCACGGATGAAACCATAACCAATGGATTTGTTAACAGTGTAACCGAAGCCACCACTGGTCAACCAACCTACGCGTTCACCATTTCTATAGATCGTTTCACGCCCTTGAAGAATGATATCAGGAGAGACAGTGAAGCACGCCAGCATTTTTTTGACACCGTTCTCTTTCTGCGCCTGTGCTGCATCCCTGCCCTTAAACGGAATATTTGTGCGCAGTTTAACCGCCCAACCAAGACCCGCTTCAAAAGGTGTATGATCAGGTCCGATTTCAGCACTCCATGCACGATATCCTTTCTCCAAACGCAGAGATTCAATCGAGCGATAACCTGCATTTTGAAGACCCAAATCAGAGCCAGATTCCATTATTGCGGAATAAACCGTCGTTGCATATTCTACAGGTAAGTGCAGTTCCCAACCCAATTCACCAACATATGTTACGCGTAACGCTTGAACCGGACAGCCAGCTATACCGATGGTTTTAATCTTACCAAACTTGAAGCCCTCATTTGAAACATCGTCACGGGTGATTTTTTCAAGGATTTTACGAGCATTTGGGCCCATCAAAGAGAGCACTGCATTTGATGATGTTATGTCAAATAACTGACAGTTCATACCTTCAGGTATATTCTTGCTAATCCAATCAAAGTCATGCGTCGCATAGCCAGTACCAGTGACAATATAATACTCGTCTTCAGCTACGCGCCCCACTGTCAAGTCACATTCAATACCGCCTTTGTCATTTAACATCTGTGTATAAATTAGTGACCCAATTGGCTTGTCCACGTCATTTGCCGCAATCCAGCTTAAGGCTGCAACTGCATCAGGGCCTTTTAATGCAAATTTTGCAAAGGATGTCTGGTCATAAAGAACTGCAGTTTCGCGCGCAGATTTATGCTCGCGCCCCACTGCGTTGAACCAATTTTGGCGTTCAAAACTGTACACATCTTTTGGCGTTTCGCCTTTGGAGACATCGGCAAACCAGTTAGGGCGTTCCCATCCAAGTTTTTCTCCAAAACATGCACCTTGCTCAGTTAGGACGTCGTAAAGTGGAGATTTTCGGCAAGGACGGCCAGAGGAGTGTTCTTCAAAAGGCCATGCCATGGTGTAATGTTTACCATAAGCCTCCATGGTACGTGTGCGCACCCAATCTGTGTCAAAATGAGGGCGCCCAAAACGGCGAATATCGGCTGACCATAGATCATATGGTGGTTCACCATTCTTCACCCATTCCGCCAAAGCCATACCCGCGCCACCTCCTGCGGCGATCCCAAATGCGTTAAAGCCAGCACCAACAAAGAAGTTCTTCAATTCTGGAGCTTCACCAATAATAAAATTGCCATCTGGCGTGAAGCTTTCTGGCCCATTGGTTAATGTACGAACTCCTGCATTTTCAAGCGCAGGTACGCGGCCTAATGAAAGCTCCATTAATTGCTCAAAATGATCAAAGTTACTATCTAGCAATGAATAGTGGAATCCTTTTGGGATACCATTTTCAGCCCATGGAATAGGGTTAGGCTCGTAACCACCCATAACCAAACCACCAACCTCTTCCTTATAATATGTCAGGCGATCTGGGTCGCGTAATGTTGGTAGATTAGATGGTACGCCTTCTATTCGCTCGGTTACCATATATTGATGTTCCATCGGCACCAACGGCACATTCACCCCAAAACGGCCCGCAAAATCACGCGTCCATTGACCCGCACAACACACAACTATTTCACATTCAATACGCCCATGTTCAGTAATGATCGCTTTGATCTTTCCTTTATCCATCTCAATATCGGTCACTTTCGTGTCTTCCAATATCGTAGCACCCGCCATGCGCGCACCTTTTGCCAGTGCTTGCGTAATATCAGATGGATTAGCCTGGCCATCGGTTGGCATATATGCTGCACCAATGACATCATCGATATTCATCAATGGCCAAAGGTCTAGTGCTTCTTTTGGTGTCAGAAGCTCCATCTCAAGGCCAAATGAGTGTGCAGTAGTTGCTTGGCGTTTAACTTCGGTCCAACGTTCTTCATTACAGGCTAAACGCAAACCACCATTCATCTTCCACCCAGTGCCAAGACCCGTTTCTTCTTCAATCTTGTTGTATAGCTCTACAGAATACCCAAGGAGTTGGGTAATGTTTGCATTAGAACGAAGTTGACCAACCAATCCAGCCGCATGAAAAGTCGTTCCAGATGTTAGTTTTTTACGTTCGAGTAACACGGTGTCTGTCCATCCAAGCTTTGCTAGGTGATATGCTGTTGAGCATCCTATGATGCCCCCACCAATGATTACTGCTTTTGCGGTTTTAGGTAATTCAGTCATAAGTTTGCCTTAGCTTTGGAGAAAGTTTTCATATGCAGATTTAAACCGTGAATAGTTTTCAGCGGTATAGGTTACATAGTCGAAGTCGATTTCGGATTTAATTTCAGAAACCATGCTCCACATGGTTTCGCGTAGTAGAGATGCACATTTCATTGCTTCATAACGTCGTAGAAGTGTTTGATTTACCGGCGCCTCAAAATATGATTCGAGCATTTGAATTTCTTGTTTTTCATTCAAACCATTATTGGATGCTAAACCACCCAAATCAAATAGTGGGCTGTTAAAACCCGCATAATCGAAATCAATCAGCCATAAACGATTGCCGTCATCTAGAATATTTCCACATAAAAGATCGTTATGTCCAAACACGAGATCGAAAGGACCAGACTTTTGTTCAAGTTTTTCATTAATAGACAATAATTCAGGTATTAATGAACAATGCGATGTGTTGTTATCCAACAGGGTCGCACTGTAATCTCTGATAACGTGGTAAACCCAAAATATCATTGCAGGCCCCCGAAAGTGCTTTGGTACTTCAGTATGATATTTTTTGATAAGATCTATAATCCGCGGTAAAGTTTCTGGTTTGCGGACATCTACTTCTTTTAAAGTAGTGCTTTCTATATATTGTATAACCGTTAGTTGCTTTTCTGCATAAACAACTTTAGGGGATAAACCCGCTTTATATGCAGCCCGGTTTGCCGCCAGCTCGTTAAACCTCATTACATGGTGTTCAGGTATATCACTTCCAAAACGAACAACATATTTACCCGTTGCATCTTCTGCTAAAAAGTTGATATTAGTAATTCCCCCTTTTAACGTTTCTAGCATTAAATCACCTTGCCATATGTGCAAAGCCTTGATCCTTGAGATCATATCAGTTTTGGTCATTTTGTTGTCTCCAATACATCGCGAATTTGGGGGTTTTTAGACCATGCAGCAATGACAGCTATAAATGCAATCAAAAGCCTAGCAACTAACTTTATGGTAATATTTGCATTTGTTAGGGCTATGTAAAATTCCTTGTCTAAATCACGTGTTTCCACCAAAAAGATGATAACACATATCGACAATGCAATTATTTTGGTTTGGTTAATGCCAATAAGCACTTCTGGTGGTGCAGTAATAACACGGATAAGGCTTAACATCACCAAGACCTACAACCCAATACTAAACCTGCCTTTGTATGCTCATTTCTTAAATTGCGAGCGCCAAGTCAGTTATAGCTAACCATTTTAAATTCGTATTCATTGATATACTCCTGTCTTTTTCGTTTTTTAAGATGAATTCATCCTGTGATACAACATAAAATTACAAATAACAACATTAATTTATTATAAATGATAATAAATCAACAATAATCAATATTATTATAACAAAATTTGACATTTTGTGATTTTTGCTACATAAAACCACATAGTACCACAATAAATCGGAAGTATTTTGTCTCAAATCTGCAAAACATCAATCCAGCGTGAAAAAGAGATAGCCCAAGAGCTTTGTTCGGTTGGAGGTTTCTATTGCATTATTGATTATGGTTCGCGTTTAAATGTCTCAATTGAAACGACTCTGCGCAGCATAAAAGCTCTTGTTATGGCGGGCAAAGTACTCATATTCTATAGTGGGGCATATCTCGTAGAGCTAATTACCAAAGGTCTCCTTGAACTTCTTATGGCTAAGAATTCAAGAACTAAGAAGCTATTTGTAAAAGAAGTAGCAAAAACCATGAGCGGCATACATTCAGTATTACTAGATATTGGATCCACCACTTCATACATCCCATTCACAAATCAACAATTCACTGGATTTATTAAAGTATGCTAAAGCAAAAAAATATAGGATTATTACTACCCTCTAAAATAGAACACCCTTAAAATAGACAGAAGAAAGCATACAAATGGAAAGTCATTCAAAGTTTGCATTAAATACACTTGCAAAGGCAGCAGAAATACCAAAACAACTCTTTCGCAAACCAATTGAAATTACGGATAAAGAAGATGACAGTCCGGTCACGATCGCTGACCAAAATACGGAAATGTTAATTCGTAATACTATTTTGGCTAAATATCCACAACATGCAATAACAGGCGAAGAATACGGATCGTCCGATGACAAATCTGAGTATCGCTGGATCATTGATCCAATAGATGGTACCAGATCATTCATTACGGGGTTTCCATTATACGGAATGCTCTTGGGGTTGCTTAAAAATAATGAACCTATTTTAGGTGCAATTCACATGCCTGAATTAAATGAAACTTTTATAGGTGAGAATGGAAGAGCGACTGTAAATGGTGAAACTCAACTAACTACATCGCAAGTTATTTCCTTAGATAATGCCCGCGTTTTTATTAACGAAAGTGAAAAAATTATTGCTCATGATACAGTGTTATTCTCCAAGCTATGCCAAATTGGATATACCCGCCGCTTAAGCTATGATTGTTATCCACATGCAATGGTTGCCGCAGGATATATAGATATATGCATTGATTATGATTTAAAGCCATTTGACTACCTTCCCCTTATTCCAGTCGTAGAAGGTGCTGGTGGCATAATATCTGATTGGCAAGGTAAGCCTTTAGATATGAATTCGGACGGGCGAGTACTTTCCTGCGCGAATACTTTACTGCACAATGAATTGGTTGAAATGATCAACCTTTAGTTCGTTTAAAAAAGGAAGTTTACAGGAATATGGGCTAGTTTGCAATCTGGGGAAGCAGATGGCGGTGTCGTCAGTCAT
>MDSY01010768.1_pt1 | contig 14263 bp, 10 predicted proteins | sample 811131 | NCBI WGS metagenome assembly MDSY01 (sample SAMN05326643, study PRJNA326480) | marine metagenome | isolation source: seawater | place: Atlantic Ocean: South West | collected 2010 | reverse complement strand
GCTACGAAAATTAAGGTGGCTATAGCGATGGGGCTCACCTCTTCCCTTCCCGAACAGAGAAGTTAAGCCCATCTGCGCAGATGGTACTGCCTAACGGTGGGAGAGTATGTCGTCGCCTTCTTCAAAAACCCTTTACATTTCTGTAAAGGGTTTTTTTATTCTGCTAAATGAAAGAATATTATTATCTTCTCAATTTTCCAGCTACATAGCCACCGCTCCAAGCAGCCTGAAAATTATAACCACCCGTTATAGCGTCTATATCAATTACTTCACCAGCAAAATACAGATTCTTTACTTTTTTACTTTGCATGGTTTTGAGATCAATATCATTCAAGTCTATTCCTCCACAGGTAACAAATTCTTCCTTAAAAGTTGTTTTACCAGAGACTTGGTAATTGTCTTGCGATAGTATGGTTGCCAATTGTCGAAATTTCTTTTTACCGACCTCATTCCACTTTTTCTCGGTTGGTATCCCAATTTTTGATAACAAAAAGTTCCAAAGACGATTTGGCAGTATAAATGATTTCTGATTTCCTATCTCCTTTAGGGGATGTAATTGACTGAATTGTTGGATCTGATCAAAAAGTAACTCAGTATTAGTTTCGTCAACCCAATTGACCTGGATTTCAAATACGTACAAACGTTCGCTTAATTCTCTAGCGCCAAAGGCAGATGCTTTTAGAATTGCGGGCCCACTCATACCCCAATGAGTAATAAGCAAGGGGCCTTGTGTGCTGATTCTACTATTTTTAATCTTTACACGAGCATTTTCAACAACCAACCCCGTAAGTTCTTTAATTGTTTCATTTGGCATATTAAAAGTGAACAGCGAGGGGATTGGCGTAATAATGTTGTGACCTAAGTTTTGCATCCAATCAAACCCTTTAATTTTAGGACTTCCGCCAGTTGCAATGATAACGGAATCGAATTGTTGGGAGGCTTGATCTTTGAATTTTAGTTTCCATCCTGATGCCTTTTGCTCTATCTGTTCAATGTTCTGTAGCAGTTTTAGAGTAACCTTTAAGCGTCTGATTTCAGAAACTAAACAATCGATTATACTCTGCGAGTCATTAGATAAGGGAAACATACGCCCGTCTTTTTCTGTCTTTAATGGAATTCCTCGACTTTCAAACCAAGCAGCAGTATCATTTGTATTGAATTGATAAAAGAGGGGTTTTAGTTTTTTCCCTCCTCGAGGATATGCTTCACAAAGTTTAGGTATATCTATACAATTGTGAGTTACATTGCATCTTCCTCCACCAGAGACTTTCACTTTACCCAAAACTTTTGATGTTTTTTCGAAAAGAGTTACTTGGTTTTTAGGATGGTGCTTTTTTACCGATAATGCGGAAAAAAAACCAGCTGCTCCACCACCAATTACTGCAACTTTTTTTGATTCCATATTAAAGGATTAAACGATCTCCTGTTCTTGCTAAATGAAAGCCTAAATCTATAATTTGTTTTGATTCTTTGCTTTCAGAATTTAATAATGGATTCGTATTATTTATTGGATCAATTACTCCCAAAAAAATCACCTGACTCGAATCTTTTTTTTTACAAAGAAGTGCTTTACAACAATTTTTTGTAAAGTTTATTTGAGGAATTCCATCGTCTTGAGCTATACCTAAAACAATTAAAGTGGTTTGGGTAACGAGTGTTGATAGTTCTCTTTGAGCAAAAGCTTGAAAAAATAAATAAATAATAAGATTGAAAATCCAAAAACGCATTAGCTACTATTTAATGTATGGGAATTTATATTGAATTAACAAATTTTAATTACAAGCTCATTTACTTATTAAATGTAATCTATTTTATTTCAAAAGTTCCACTAATTATACTGAAACTAAATCTCCAGAGGCTTCTTTTTTTGGTAAGGTAGAAACTCCCATAAGGAAAGTGTCAATTTGATGCGCCGCCTCTCGTCCTTCAGAAATTGCCCAAACAATTAAAGACTGACCTCTTCTCACATCGCCAGCAGCAAAAACAGTAGACTTACTTGTTTGATATTGTTTAATTCCTTCTACGTTTCCACGAGCGTCAAAAGTCACACCCAACTGTTCCGGCAAAGTTTTTTCAGGACCTGTAAATCCTAGAGCAAGTAATGCCATGCCACAAGGCCATTCTTTTTCAGATCCTTCTTTTTCTATGAGTTGTGGACGGTCTCCTGGAACCTTTTCCCAGCGCACTTCAACTGTTTTTAATCCAACAACATTCCCTTTTGCATCACCAACAAATTCTTTGGTTAAAATACTCCATTCTCTATGACTTCCCTCTTCGTGCGAAGAGGTAGTTTTGAGTTTGAACGGCCAATAAGGCCAGGGGTTTTCTTCTGTTCTTTTATCTGCTGGCTTGGGCATTATTTCGAAGTTAGTAACACTTTTTGCTCCCTGACGATTAGAAGTTCCGATACAATCAGAACCTGTATCTCCGCCACCAATAACTATTACATCACGATCTTTTGCTAGATATTTAGCTTTTCTGTCTAGTTGACCATCCACAGCTTTGTTATTATGTGGTAAAAAGTCCATTGCCTGAACTACACCATTAAGTTCAGAGCCAGGGATTGGCAGATTTTTTTTTATAGTAGCTCCGGCAGCAAGAAGGATTATATCAAAATCTGATTCTAAAGTTTCAGCGCTAATGTCTTTTCCAATTTCAATATTACATTTAAAAATTATTCCTTCAGCTTCAAGAATTTCAATACGTCTATCGATTATATTTTTCTCCATTTTAAAATCTGGAATCCCGTAGCGTAATAAACCACCAACCTTATTGTCACGTTCAAAAACAGTAACGGTATGTCCAGCTTTATTAAGCTGCTGAGCAGCTGCAAGACCGGCAGGACCTGAACCTACGATTGCAATTGTTTTTCCAGTACTATCTGAGGGTGGTTGTGCTTTAATCCATCCTTCTGAAAATCCACGTTCAACTATATATTTTTCAATTAATTCAATTGATACAGGCGGATTATTAATCCCTAATACGCAAGCCTCTTCACACGGAGCAGGACATAGACGACCTGTGAATTCGGGAAAATTGTTTGTAGCCTGTAATATGTGTATTGCTTTTTTCCATTGGTTTTTATAAACGGCATCGTTAAAATCAGGAATTAAATTCCCTAAAGGACAACCGCTGTGGCAAAATGGAACTCCACAATCCATACAACGTCCACCTTGCTCCTTAAGTTCATCGTTTGAAGGAGCAACTGTAAACTCTTTGAAGTTGTCAATTCGCTTTTTAGGATCAATTACTTTTTCTTTGATTCTGTCATATTCCAAAAATCCTCTTAATTTCCCCATTTCTTAAGCATTTAATTTATTTTCTTTTTCTGCAGCAATCATTGCTAGAGCATTTTTATAATCAGTTGGCATTACTTTGATGAAGTTCTTGGAACTATCTGGCCAATTTTTTAATATTTGTAATGCTTTAGAGCTGTTTGTGTAATCTGAATGGTTTTGAAGTAAGCTTTTAACTGTTTCATTGTCTTGATAAGTTAAGTTTTCGAGTTCTACCATTTCTAAGTTGAATTTTTTCTCGTCAAAAACTCCATTGGTATTGAATAAATAAGCAATTCCACCGCTCATTCCAGCTGCAAAATTACGACCTGTTTCACCAAGGATTAAGGCAATACCTCCAGTCATGTACTCACATCCGTGATCTCCAATACCTTCAACAACTGCAATTGCTCCAGAGTTCCGGACGCAGAAACGTTCTCCTGCGATTCCGTTGATATAAGCTTCACCTGTTACAGCTCCATATAGCGCAACGTTCCCGATTATTATATTTTCATCAGCCTTAAAAGTTGATTCTTCCGGTACTTGAGCGATAAGTTTCCCCCCAGAAAGGCCTTTTCCAAAGTAATCGTTACAAGTTCCTGAGACTTTCATAAACAAGCCTTTTGCAGCAAATGCTCCAAAACTTTGACCTGCTGTTCCTGTGAATTTCAAACTTAAGGTATCTTCAGGTAATCCAGGAGCTCCGTGCATTTTTGAAATCTCATTACTTAATATTGCTCCAACCGTCCTGTCGGTATTACAAATCGGGAACTCTAGATGTAGCGACTCTTTCCTGTAGATAGCCGGGTGGGCAGCTTCTATAATTTTGAAGTCAATAACATTGTTGAGACCGTGATCTTGTTTTTGGGTATTATGAAGTTTCACAAGTGTTCCAACCTCATGTTTATATAATATTCTTGAAAGATCAATTCCCTGTGCCTTGTAATGACTAACTGCTTTTTTCATATTAATTTTTTGCGATTGACCTACCATTTCTTTAATGGTTCTGAATCCTAATTGAGCCATAATTCCTCTCAATTCTTCTGCAACAAAGTACATGAAGTTGATTACGTGTTCTGGTTTTCCTTTAAAACTTTTTCTCAATTTAGGGTCTTGAGTTGCAATCCCTACCGGACAGGTGTTAAGGTGACAAGCACGCATCATGATGCATCCAGAAGCCACAAGTGGTGCAGTAGAGAAACCAAATTCTTCTGCACCTAATAAACATGCGATTGCTACATCTCGTCCTGTCTTCATTTGTCCATCACACTCTAAAACGATTCGGTTACGAAGATCGTTCATAACCAATGTTTGTTGTGCTTCTGCAATTCCAAGTTCCCACGGAAGTCCTGCATGTTTTAGTGAGGTAAGGGGAGATGCTCCAGTTCCACCATCAAATCCAGAAATCAAAATCACATCTGCTTTTGCTTTGGCTACACCAGCTGCAATTGTCCCAACTCCAACTTCAGAAACTAATTTCACATTTATTCTGGCTTTGCGATTTGCATTTTTTAGGTCAAATATGAGCTGAGCTAAATCTTCAATAGAATAAATGTCATGATGGGGAGGTGGGGAAATTAGGCCAACATAAGGAGTTGAATTTCGAACTGAGGCTATATAAGGATTTACTTTTGGACCAGGAAGTTGTCCTCCCTCTCCAGGCTTAGCTCCTTGAGCCATTTTTATTTGAATTTCTTTAGCAGAGCTTAAATAGTGACTGGTTACGCCAAAACGTCCAGAAGCAACTTGCTTAATTGCACTATTTCTCAAGTTTCCGTTGTTGTCTGGCTGAAAACGTTTTGGATCTTCACCTCCTTCTCCAGAGTTACTTTTCCCTCCAATACGATTCATCGCAATGGCTAAATTTTCGTGAGCTTCCGCACTAATTGATCCTAAAGACATCGCGCCCGTTTTGAATCTTTTTACAATTTCTGTCCAAGATTCTACCTCTTCTAATGGAATTGGATCAAAACTAGAAAACTCAAATAAACCTCTTAAGGTCATTAGTTTTTCCGTTTGTTCGTTAACCATTTTCGAATATACCTCATAACTTTCAAAATTATTCTGATTTACTGCTTGCTGAAGTTTTGCAATAGTAGTTGGGTTTAGCATATGCGCTTCTCCATTTCTTCTCCAACGATATTCTCCACCAATTTCTAGGTCTAAGCCAGAAAGGCTTTCTAAGTTGAATGCTTTTTTGTGACGGCGAGAAATTTCTTTTTCAATTTCATAAAGACCAATTCCTTCTATTCGAGTAGCCGTGTTACAGAAATATTGGTCTACAAGTATTTCGCTCAATCCAAGTGCTTCAAATATCTGAGATCCGCGATAGGAGTTTAGTGTTGATATTCCTATTTTATTCATCACCTTAACAATCCCTGTCGCTATAGCTTTGTTGTAATTCTGTATTGCATCATGTACATTAACCCCTTTTATATTTTTAACTTCAACTTGTTCTTCAATAATTTCATTAACCATATATGGATTAATTGCACTTGCACCATATCCAAACAGACAAGAGAAATGATGTGGCTCACGGGGTTCAGCCGATTCAATTACGATTCCAAATTTAGATCTTTTTTGTAAACGTTTAAATGAATTGTGCGTATGAGCACAAGCCAAAAGAATTGGAATGGGTGCAATTTTATCTGATACTCCCCGATCGGATAATATAACGATGTTAGCACCATCATCAATTTCTTTTTCAATTTCAGAAATAATATTTTCTAATGCATTTTCTAATCCATTAACCCCTTTTTCAATAGGGTATAAGGTGGATATTGAAATGGTTTTGTAGTCTGAGTGATCAATATATTTGATTTTATCTAAATCTTCATTTGAGATTACAGGGTTTTGAATACTAAGTTTTTTTGCATGATCTTCAGTGATTTCAAAAAGGTTAATATCACTTCCTATTGATAAAGAAGTATCAGTAACTATTTCTTCACGAATACCATCCAGAGGCGGGTTGGTAACCTGAGCAAAAAGCTGCTTAAAGTAGTTGTAAAGCAATTGGGGGCGATCAGACAATATAGCCAAAGGAGTATCTGTCCCCATGGAACCGATCGCTTCTTTTCCTTGAATACTCATCGGAAGAATTAAGGTTTTAAAGTCTTCTTGTGTATATCCAAAAATACGTAAACGCGTATCATAGTCTTCTGATTCAACCGTAACATGATTACCCGTGTAAGGAACTTCAGAAAGTCTTAAAATGTGCTTGTCTAGCCATTCTTGGTAGGGATGCTCAGAAATAACTTTATTTTTAATTTCTTCATCTTCAATAATTCGACCTTCATCCATATTCACCAGGAACATTTTACCCGGCTCTAAACGGCCGTGCTTAACTACATTTATGGGTTCAATATCTAGAACTCCGGCCTCAGATGACATAACAACATAGCCGTCTTTGGTCACGGTATATCTTGAGGGTCTAAGTCCGTTTCGGTCAAGTAAAGCTCCAATGTATTTTCCGTCCGTAAAAGGAATAGAAGCAGGTCCATCCCAAGGCTCCATTATACATGAATTGTATTGATAAAATGCTTTTTTAAGAGGATCCATCGACTTGTGTTTTTCCCAAGCTTCTGGAACTAACATCATCATTACTTCAGGTAAGGATCTACCGGTGGCTAATAATAATTCAACAACCATATCCATTGATGAAGAATCTGATTTTCCTTTTAAAATAACAGGAAGTGTCTTTTTAATTTCATCTCCAATAAAATCACTTTTAAAAAGTTCTTCACGCATTTGCATACGACTTGAATTTCCTCTAAAAGTGTTGATTTCTCCATTGTGACACATATATCTGAAGGGCTGAGCCAAATCCCATGTTGGGAAGGTGTTTGTAGAAAATCTTTGGTGAACTAAAGCCAATCTAGTTACAACCAGAGGGTCAGATAAATCTAAATAGTATGCTTCGATATCTTCTGGGACCAATAGTCCTTTGTATATGAGTGTATGCGTAGAAAGACTAGGGAAGTAAAAATAGTTACTTTGCGAAAGTTTTGAAGCAATGATTTTATGCTCTGAAATTTTTCTAGCAATAAATAATTTAATATTAAACTCTTGTTCTGAAAAGGCTTGATTCCCCTTACCAACAAAAACTTGAGCAACATATGGTTCAGTTTGTTTTGCTATACGACCAACTACGGATTGATTAATAGGAACTTTTCTCCAACCTAAGATATGTAAACCTTGTTTTTTTATTTCTTCTTCAAAAAGTTGTATACAGTAATCACGTTGATTTTCTTTTTGTGGTAAAAAAGTCATTCCAATTGCGTACTGATTGGCCTCGGGCAGTTTGAAAGAACAGTTTTTAATCATAAATTCATGAGGAATTTCAATTAAAATACCAGCTCCATCACCAGTTTTACCGTCAGAGCTTACCGCCCCTCTATGTTCAAGTTTAATAAGAATGTCTAATGCTTTTCCAATAATATCATTGGTTTTTTTCCCCTCTAAACTACAAATGAATCCTGCTCCGCAGTTATCATGCTCATAATCAGGTGAGTAGAGTCCTTGTTTTTTTGGTAACATTTATTGATAATTTTTCTTATTCAAAAATAATTGATTTTACCTCCTTTTGTGCTATTTTGAATATTTAATGTTTAGTTAGTTATTGAGAATTGATTTTCAATGCCTAAATTTTTAGAATTCATTAAATTATAGTTCTATTTTTGAGATTAATTTAAAATCATTGTTTAAAAAGGTATTATGTTTTTTTGGATTAATTAACTTTATGATAACTAAAGCATGAAAAATAAAGACTGTTTTTATGTTGTTGGAGTAATGTCTGGCACTTCTCTTGATGGATTAGATTTGGCTTTGATTAAATTTAATTTGGCTAACAAGAAATGGAAGTATCGATTTATTTCATCATTTACAATTGAGTATTCAGATAGTTGGAAACTAAAACTGTCCAATGCCCGTTTTAAAAATCCTAAAGATCTGTATAATTTAGATTTAGATTACACAAATTTCTTAGCAGAACAAATTAAGATTTTTATTAATCGAAATTTTGAATATCAAATAGACTTGATCTCTTCACATGGTCATACAGTTTTTCATCAACCACAAAAAGGCATTACTTATCAAATAGGAAATCATAAAATGCTGTCAGATTTATTAGATTATACTGTGGTTTGTGATTTTCGAGTTCAGGATGTAGAACTTGGTGGCCAGGGAGCCCCGCTTGTTCCAGGTGGGGATTTTCATCTTTTTTCTGATTATAAAGCATGTGTTAATCTTGGTGGTTTTGCAAACATAAGTTTACTTGATAATTACAGTCCAATAGCTTTTGATATATCTGCTGCAAATTTAATATTAAATAATTATGCTCAAAAATTAAATCTTCCCTTCGATGCTGAAGGCAAGATCGCGTCAACAGGTAAAATTATAATACCTCTTTTAGATGAGTTAAACTCCTTAGAATATTATTTTCAAAAACCTCCTAAGTCATTGGGAATTGAATGGTTATCTGAAAAAGTTAATCCAATTTTATCTTCCTTTAGTGAGGAGTCTATACCAAACTTAATGCATACCTGGGTTCACCATCTTGCAAATCAAATTCTTTGGGTTTTACCAAATTCTGGAAAAGTGCTTTTTACAGGAGGTGGAACCCATAACAGTTTTTTAATTGGACTAATTAAACAAAAAAGCACAGCTCAGATTTGTCTCCCTAGTAACACTTTAATTAATTTTAAAGAAGCCTTAGTATTTGGTTTTTTAGGATTGTTAAAATTTTTAGGTGAAGATAATTGTTTTTCAACTGTTACTGGATCCAGTCATGATCATTCTACTGGTGTAATATTTAAAAATATTAAGTTATAAGTAATATTAAATTTATATTTTAGACTTTTTTGAACATAAAAATTATCTAGAACTTGATTAAGATTTATAAAAACAAATAATATGGAAATTATTCTAGTATCTGTTTTTGTTATAGGTTACTTAGCGATTACATTGGAGCATACCCTCAAAATAGATAAATTAATCCCAGCTTTAGCTATGATGGCTATACTGTGGGCAATTATAGCTCTCGGCCATTTACCAGTTTATGAGGTAAATACTAGTCTTAAACAGCTTGACCCTGCCCACATTGATGAAATTTTACTTCATCATTTAGGTAAAACAGCTGAAATTTTAATTTTCCTTCTTGGCGCAATGACAATAGTTGAAATTATTGATTATTTCAATGGTTTTTCAACAATTAAATCATTTATAAAAACAAAATCTAAAAAACACTTACTTTATATTTTTGCCACATTGGCTTTTGTATTATCTGCGATAATCGATAACCTTACAGCAACAATTGTATTAATTACGATTCTACAAAAAGTTATTTCTGATCGCAACACAAGGCTTTGGTTTGCTGGTTTAATTATTATTTCTGCAAATGCAGGCGGTGCTTGGTCACCTATTGGAGATGTAACTACTACCATGTTGTGGATTGCTAAAAAAGTAACATCCATTAAACTGGCTTCATTTTTACTACTACCTTCTTTGGTATGTGTTATTGTTCCAGTCTTAATAGCCTCTTTGTTGCCTGCGTTTAAAGGTGAAATTGAATTTGATAAAAGTGATGATGATGAAGCTATCCATAAATATGGTTCAATAATGCTTTATCTGGGGCTTTCGGCAATTGTATTAGTTCCTGTTTTCAAAATTATAACACACCTCCCACCTTATATTGGAATGATGTTTTCTTTAGCTCTTGTATCTACTTTTGCAGAAATTTTTAGTGCAGCAAAAATAAATATAACATCCATAGATTTAGAGAGTGATGAAGCTTCGCGTCACAGTCCAGTTCATAAATCACTTTCTAAAATTGAATTACCAAGTATCCTTTTCTTTTTGGGAATTTTATTAGCTGTTGCAGCATTAGAATCATTAGGTATGCTTTTTGCTTTCGCAGAAACTCTTAATACTACAATTCCAAATACAGATATTGTAATTATGTTATTAGGTTTCGGTTCGGCAATAATTGATAATGTACCCCTGGTTGCAGCGAGTATTGGAATGTTTTCAGAGCCTACTGATAGTCCATTGTGGCATTTTATTGCTTTTTCAGCTGGGACAGGAGGGAGTATGCTAATTATTGGTTCTGCAGCAGGAGTTGTAGCTATGGGAATGGAAAAGATAGATTTCTTTTGGTATTTCAAGAATATATCATGGTTAGCGCTTGTAGGATTTATCTCAGGATTAATAACTTTTGTGCTTTTACGTGGATTTGTTGTATGATTAATACTTAATTGACACCTTTTACGTTCTTTAATTAAAACCTTTATATAATAAAATGATGATGTCTTTTTTTATACAACCATTAGAAGAGCTTAGAACTGAGAAAACACTTTCTCTTATTGAACTAATTAAAAACGGTGGAGTAGGTGGCCAGCTTATTATTGGATTGCTATTCTTACTACTCATAATTGCATTGTATATTTATTTTGAGCGATGGTTTGCTATTCGTTCAGCTTTGAAAATAGATGATACTTTTATGGATCAAATTAGACTCTATGTTTCTCATGGGAAAATAGAAACAGCAAAAGCTTTGTGCGTAAAAGAGGATGTTCCTGTGGCCCGTCTTATTGCAAAAGGAATTACGCGAATAGGAAAACCATTAGAAGATATTAACACAACAATTGAAAACGCAGGTAGACTTGAGGTTTATAAATTAGAGAAAAATGTAAGTGTTTTAGCAACAATTGCAGGGGCAGCCCCAATGCTAGGTTTTTTAGGAACTGTCATCGGAATGATTTTATCTATTTTTGAAATTTCAAATGCAGGAGGTAATGTCGACATGAAGTTATTATCCGACGGGCTATATACTGCAATGACGACAACTGTAGCGGGTTTAATAGTTGGTATTGTTGGCTATATAACGTTTAATCATCTTGTGGCTAAAACTTCTAAAGTAGTTTACCAAATGGAAGCTATTTCTTTTGAATTTTTAGACTTGCTTAATGAACCTGCAGCTTAATGAATTTAAGAGGAAGAAATAAAATAACCCCTGAATTTAATATGTCGTCTATGACGGATATTGTTTTCTTGTTGCTTATATTTTTTATGATTGCTTCAACATTAACAAAGCAATTGGACACAATAGAAGTAAAGCTTCCTCAGGCAAAGGGTAAAACCGAAAATAGAAGTTCCATTACTGTATCGATCACTAAAGACAAGGGTTTCTTTATTGATGACAAAAGGGTCCTAAAATCGGACTTAAAAGCTCAATTATTAAATATTTTAGGCAAGTCGGAATCTAGAGTTATAGTTTTACGTGCAGAAATGAAAGTTTCGATAGATGAAGTTGTATTTGTAATGAGTATTGCCAATCAAAATTCAATAAAAGTTGTTTTAGCAGTAGACTCCCAATAAATATTAATCAATGATTTTCCTAGATACACCACATAAAAAAAAGTCAGTAATACTTACCAGTATTATTACTTTATTACTTTTAATTATGTTTTCATGGATCGGATTGTCCTACTTCGACCCACCAATATCTTATGGAATGGAAGTCAGTTTCGGAACATCCTCTGAAGGAAAGAGAACAACTCAACTAAAAAATAGTTCAAAAAAACTTCAACAACAAGAGGTTAAACTAAAAACAGAAACTTTAAAAAGTATTCCTAATATTACTGAATTAAAAACTCCAAAGGTTTTATCTCAAAAAGAAGCATCAATCCCTCTAGCCAATAAGAATACTCAAAAAAAGCTAAACTTAAAAGTATCAGAATCAGTTGATCTGGAAAAAGAGATTAATACAGAAGTTGAAAAAGAAGAGCCACCAGAGCCATTTGTTTCTAAATCAACAAAACAAGTTCTTTCGAATTTATTTAACAATACAAATAAATCTCTGGAAACAAATCAGAGTGATGGTAATGATGAAGTTTCTGGTGTCAAGGGGGAAACTGAAGGAAGCCCATACGCAAGTAGCTACTATGGGAAAGCTGGTATAGGAGGTAAAGGAACTGGTTTTGGCTTAAATGGTAGAAATCTTCAGAATCAAGGCTCAGTAATTCAGGAATGTAATGAGGAAGGAATTGTAGTAGTTAGAATATCAGTCGATAAGTTTGGAAATGTATTTGCTGCAGAAGCAGGGGTAAAGGGTACTACAAATTCACATCCTTGCCTTTTGGCTCCTGCAGAGAAAACAGCCTACTTACATAAATGGTTTTCGGATCCTAATGCTCCAAGTAAACAGACTGGATTTGTTGTTGTTAACTTTAAATTAGGCGAATAATTTTGGATTCATATGAAGAGGTCAAAGCTTGGCTCTATGAGCAACTACCGATGTATCAGATTGAGGGAGCATCAGCTTATAAGCCAGGATTAGATAAAATAGAAGCCTTTATGGCATACCTAGGAAATCCTCACAAAGACTTTTCTTCAATTCATGTTGCGGGAACTAATGGTAAAGGATCTACCGCACACATGATAACTTCTGTTTTAATGGAGGCAGGATACAAAGTTGGATTGTACACTTCACCTCATATAAAAGATTTCACAGAACGAATCCGGATTAATGGCTTGGTAATTGAAACTTCTTTCATAGTTAAATTTGTTCAAAAGCATAAATCATATTTTACAGATTCCAAACTTTCCTTTTTTGAACTTACTGTTGGAATAGCGTTTCAATATTTCAGGGATCAAAATATTGAATACGCAGTCGTTGAGGTTGGACTGGGAGGTAGATTAGATGCTACTAATATTATTACACCCATTCTTTCTATTATTACCAACATAGGATTTGATCACATGCAATTTTTAGGAAATACACTTGTTTCCATTGCAAAAGAAAAATCTGGAATTATAAAAAAAAACATTCCTGTTATCATTGGAGAAACTCAACCAGAAATCGTTTCGGTTTTCAATGAGCGTTCAAGTCTTTTAAAAGCTCCAATTATTTGGGCTGATACATTATTTAACGATGCCTACGTTTCGGATTTAAAAGGCCTATACCAGTCTAAAAACATACAAACAACAGTTGCAGTATTTAATGTTTTGAATTTAACTGCTGTTAAAAAAAAGGATATTGCCTCAGGCTTACTTAGAGTTGTTCACAACACAAATTTGCAAGGGCGTTGGCAAATATTAAGAAATGAACCCTTTACAGTTGCAGATGTAACTCACAATAAAGCTGGATTTACTTATGTTGTTAAGCAAATTAAAAACACTTCAATTCAGGGTATTCATTTTGTTTTAGGTTTTGTAAAGTATAAAGATTTAGATTCAATTTTTGAAATCCTTCCAAAGAAAGCCAATTATTATTTCAGTGCTCCAAATATTAATAGAGCTGAAAAGGTTTCTGTTTTAATGAAGCTTGCTGAAAAATATAAACTCAAGGCAAAAGCTTTTAAATCTATTGATTTAGCCTATAAATCAGCTGTTAATAAAGCCGAAATCAATGAATTTATTTATGTAGGTGGGAGTACTTTTGTAGTTGCCGAAATTCTTTAAAAAACTCTTTGTAAACAATATAAACTATTCTATATTTGCAATCGCTGGGGCGCTTAGCTCAGTTGGTTCAGAGCACTTGGTTTACACCCAAGGGGTCGGGGGTTCGAATCCCTCAGCGCCCACCAAATTAACCTCAATAGCCTGTTGGGGTTTTTTATTTTCGTTTCTCTCACACTTTTGTCTTTTTTAAACACTTAAAAAATTCTTGTTTTCCGCAAGAAAGACTTCAATATTTAAAAGATATCAGATAATGAAATGATTATCTTAATTTAACTTTTTCAGTCTTTAGACGTCTAATTTTTATATCAGAAATTATGAAAAAATTAATTAAGATAAAGAGAAATAAATTTTACAAAATGAATTTAAGAAATATCATCTTACTATTAACCTTTAGCATATTCAGCCAAACACTTACAGCACAAGTGTCAGGAAGAGGTATAACGCCACCAGAGTTTAATGCAATGGAAAAAGCTGGGATCATAAAATATGATCTTGAAAAAACGATTAAAAAACTAAAGAATACTGAAGAT
>MDSY01108759.1_pt1 | contig 14268 bp, 15 predicted proteins | sample 811131 | NCBI WGS metagenome assembly MDSY01 (sample SAMN05326643, study PRJNA326480) | marine metagenome | isolation source: seawater | place: Atlantic Ocean: South West | collected 2010 | reverse complement strand
TTATACGTTTTAAATTGTTGGAAATTATGCTCATTGAATTTTATAATGTTTTTTTTAATTATTAATAACACAAAATGCAAAATACTTACCAAGAAAAAATACTAGATATAGAGAATAATAACAACTCTTTAAGAGAAAAATTAGAGGGTGGTATCAAATTTAAAATTAAAAGTGATTTTGAACCGGCTGGAGATCAGCCCCAGGCAATAAAACAATTGCTTGTTAATTTAAAAAAAGAAAAAAATGAACAGGTGCTATTGGGTGTAACAGGTTCAGGCAAAACTTTTACGATGGCAAAAGTTATCGAGGCAACAAACAGGCCTTCTTTGATTTTAGCACCAAATAAAACTTTAGCTGCGCAACTGTACGGTGAGTTTAAAAGCTTTTTTCCAAATAATGCTGTTGAGTATTTTGTTTCTTATTACGACTACTATACTCCAGAAGCATACGTGCCAAGGTCAGACACTTATATTGAAAAAGAAGCTTCAATTAATGAACAGATAGATAGAATGAGGCACTCTGCAACTCGATCCTTGTTAGAAAGAGATGATGTAATAATTGTGGCCAGTGTTTCTTGTATCTACGGACTTGGATCTGTTGAAGCTTATAGTAAAATGACTATCACTTTGAAAAAAAATAATGAGTATGATCGAGATCAATTAATAAGAACCTTTATAACCCTTCAGTATAAAAGAAATGATCAAAATTTTTTTAGGGGGACTTTTAGAGTTAGGGGGGAAAATTTAGAAATATTTCCATCACACTTAGAAGATAGGGCTTGGAGAATAAGCTTTAATTTCAATAAGTTAGAAAAAATACAAGAATTTGATCCTTTGACAGGTGACGAAACAAATAATTTTTCTACTATAAAAATATATGCAAATAGTCATTATATTACTCCAAAACCAACTATGGATCAGGCAATTAGGCAAATAAAATCTGAGCTTGCTACTACTTTAAAAAAGCATAGAGAAAATAATAAACTTTTAGAAGAACAAAGACTTAGGGAGAGGACAAAATTTGATCTCGAGATGATAGAGGCAACTGGGACTTGTGCTGGTATTGAAAACTATTCTAGATTTCTTTCAGGCAGGAAACCAGGTGAGCCTCCTCCTACCCTATTTGAATATTTTCCTGATAATACAATTGTATTTGTTGATGAAAGCCATGTAACTGTTCCTCAATTAAACGGGATGTACAAGGGTGATAGAACAAGAAAAAGTACTTTAGCTGAATATGGGTTTAGACTGCCATCATGTATGGATAATAGACCGCTAAAGTTTGAAGAGTGGGACATGATGAGAACTCAGACTATTTTTGTTTCGGCTACTCCCGGTCCTTGGGAATTAAAACAAACAGATAATAAACATATTGATCAAATAATAAGACCCACAGGTTTAATTGATCCTCCGGTAGAAATCAGGCCATCAAAAAATCAAGTTGATGATCTGATGCACGAGTCTGCTAAAGTGATAGAAAAAGGTTATAGAGTTTTAGCAACAACATTAACAAAAAGGATGGCTGAAGATTTAACCGAGTATCTTCATGAAAATGGACTTAAAGTTAGGTATATGCATTCTGATATTGATACACTTGAGAGGATAGAAATTATTAGAGACCTTAGACTTGGTGTTTTTGACATATTAGTTGGAATAAATTTATTAAGAGAAGGTTTGGATATTCCTGAGTGTGCTTTAGTTGCTATTTTAGACGCTGATAAAGAAGGATTTTTGAGATCTGAAACCTCTTTGATTCAAACTATTGGAAGAGCAGCGAGGAACATTGATGGAAAAGTCATCTTATATGCTGATAAAAATACTAAAAGCATTGTTAATTCAATGAAAGAAACTGACCGAAGAAGAGCTATCCAGGTAGAATATAACAAAAAAAATAATATAACCGCAGAATCTATAAAGAAAGATATAGGTGATATTTTAAAGTCAGTTTATGAAAAAGACTATGTAGATATAAAGGAATCAAACATTGGCGGCAATCTTAAAAAACATCTTAAGGGATTAAATAAAAAAATGAAAGACTCAGCTGCTAATCTTGAATTCGAAGAAGCAGCAAAAACAAGAGATGAAATAAGAAAATTGGAGGCTAGTGAATTAGAAATCACATTAAATCCAAAGATAAGTCAATATAACTTAAAGAGTAAAATTTATCCTAAGGGTCGTTCAACATTAGGAACGCCTGGATCACAAACGAAAAGGCAGCAGAAAAAATGGAAGCCAAAAAAATAATTATAACTGGAAGCGCAACAAGAATAGGCGCCGCTATAGCTCAATCATTAGCGGGATACGGTAAAAAAATAACTCTGCACTACAATAAATCTGAAATAGAAGTAAAAAAATTAAAATCTAAACTTGAAAGCATTGGAAGTGATGTTTTTTTGATTAAGGCCGATCTATCTAAGGCAGCTCAAACAAAAAAAGTTATTCCTTTTTCTTATAATAAAATGAAAGGAATAGACTGTTTAATCAATAACGCATCTGTTTTTGAAAAAGATAGCCTATCAAGTTTTAATGAAAAAAGTTTTAATGCTCATATAAATGTTAATTTAAAAGCACCAGCTATTCTAACGCAAGATTTTAAAAAATATTTAAAATCAAAAAAAGGAAATATAATAAATATAATCGATCAAAGAATATTTAAATTAACTCCTTTCTTTTTTTCTTATACATTAAGCAAGACCGGTCTTCAAACACTGACAAAAACATCTGCAATGAGTCTCGCTCCGAATATAAGAGTCAATGGAGTTGCTCCAGGACCTACAATTAAAAACCAAAGACAGTCTGAAAATCATTTTAAAAAACAATGGAAATCATTAATCCTACAAGAAAAAGTTACTCCAGCAAATATTTGTGAAACAATTAAATATTTTATAAGCAATGATAACGTAACAGGTCAAATTATAAGTGTTGATGGCGGTCAATCTCTTGCTTGGAAAACACCAGATATAATTAATATTAAAGAATGAAAAAAAAAAATTTGAAAATTTTTAATTTAAAAATAAAGAAAAACTATTCCTATAAGAGAAAAGTAGTAATATCTGACTTAACACTTTTAATGTTAGTAGGTATTTATGACTTTGAAAAAATAAAAAAACAAGAGGTAAAATTTAATATTATTGCTGAGGTTAACCCATTATTTTTTCCAATTAAAAATGACGTAAATAGTGTAGTGAATTATGAAACTATGATAAAAATCGTAACTAAACTCGCAAAAAGTAAACATTACGAATTACTAGAAACTTTAGCAGAAGACATCTTCTCTGAGATGTTTAAAAATATTAATATATTAAAAATAAAAATCAAATTGGAAAAAACTCAAATTATTAAAAATACCTCTTCAGTAGGAATCGAAATTACAAAAAAAAGGTTGTAATGGATAGCTTAGATTTAGGAAAAAAAGTAATTAAAGATAAAATCCCATTGCTTACAAAAAACCCTGGAGTCTATAAAATGTTGAGTTCTAAAAAAGAGATATTGTATATTGGAAAAGCAAAAAATATTCCAAACAGACTAAGAAGTTATGTGACTGCTGGTAACCTTCCGATTAGAACTGAAAGAATGTTATCTCAAACTAAATTCTTAGAAACAACTACAACTTCAAACGAAAGTGAAGCACTGCTTTTAGAGGCCAATTTAATAAAAAAACATAAACCACGTTTTAATATACTTTTGAAAGATGACAAATCCTTCCCTTATATTTTTTTATCAAAGCATGAATTTCCTCGTATTGAAAAACATCGTGGAGTAAAAAATAGACCTGGTCGTTATTTTGGTCCTTTTGCAAGTTCGATGGCTGTGAATAGCGCAATAAAAACCCTTCAAAAAATTTTTTTAATTCGAACTTGCACAGATCAACAGGTAGCTTTAGCAAATAAGACATGTTTTAATTATTACTTAAAACGTTGCTCGGGTCCTTGTGGTGGAAAAATTAATAAAGAAGATTATGCTAAACTCGTTGATGCTGCTGATGAGTTTCTTTCGAGTGGCAAATATAGAAAAATTCAAAAAAACCTTTCTGTGCAAATGGATAAGGCTAGTAACGATCTTGACTTTGAAAAAGCAGCTACATTAAGAGATAAAATTAAATCACTCAACATAATTCAATCATCTCTAAAAATAAGTGAGACAAATTTAATTGAAGCAGATATTATTGCTGGCTACAAAGAGTCTGGCAAGACTTGTATTCAAGTGTTTTTTTTTAGATCTAAACAAAATTGGGGTAATCAGGCTTTTTTTCCTAAGCATGACTCAGAAGAAAAAATGTCAAATATTTTATCTTCTTTTGTAGCTCAATTTTATGAAAATAAATCTATTCCTTCATTAATAATTACAAGTCAAAAAATTAATGAAAAAAAACTATTAGAAAAAACATTTTCTATAAAAGAAAATAAAAAAATTATTATTAAAGAGGCTAATAAGAAAGAAGAACAGTCACTCATATCTATGGCAGAAAAGAACGCAAAACAGGCCTTGATACAAAAATTATACGAAACGCAAAGCAATATAAGTCTAATAAATAAACTGTCCAAAAAATTTAAATTAAAAAGCGGTATAAGTTTAATTGAGGTCTATGATAATAGTCATATACAAGGCACTGATTGTATAGGTGGTTTAATTACTTTTGGTAATGAAGGGTTTATCAAAAAAAGATATAGGAAATTTAACATAAAAAATGATGCTGTTAAAGGTGACGATTACGGCATGTTAAAAGAAGTTTTATTTAGAAGATTTTCTAGAGCAATCAAAGAAAATTCAGGCGCCCTGTCATTGCCTGACCTTGTAATGGTTGATGGCGGTAAAGGACAATATTCTGTAAGTAGAGAAATATTAGATGAGCTTAAATTATATAAAATTCCTATAATAGCCATTGCAAAAGGAAAAAACAGAAATGCTGGGAACGAAACTATGTATTTTGAGAATAAACAATACAAATTTCTAAAAAATGATCCTGTATTATTTTTTATTCAAAGACTAAGAGATGAGGCACATAGATTTGCAATAAGTACACATAGAGCAAAGAGAAAGAAAAACTTAAGTAAATCTTTATTGGATCAAATCGCAGGTATAGGAAAACAAAGAAAAAAGGCCTTATTAAATCATTTTGGATCAGCCAGAGCAGTCGAATCTGCAAGTTTTGATGAGATAAAGATTGTTCAAGGAATAGAAGACAATATAGCTAAGAAAATATATGATTATTTTCACGAATAAATTATGAAACTCAAAATACCAAATATTTTAACAATCGGTAGAATCATAATAGTTCCAATATTTGTCCTAACCTTTTTCTTGCCTGGTTTTTTTGGCGACCTAATACCTTTTTTTCTTTTTGTTTTGGCAAGCTTTACTGATTATTTAGATGGGCTCTTGGCTAGGCTTTTTAAAGAAGAATCTAAACTGGGAGAGCTTTTAGACCCAATAGCTGATAAAATTTTGGTGGCCGCTGCATTAATTCTATTAGTGATGAACGAAACAATAAAAAACTACGAAGTGGTTGCTGCAATTATAATACTAACTAGAGAAATACTTATATCAGGATTAAGAGAGTTTTTAGCAAAAGTAAGTATTTCAATGCCTGTTTCTGGACTAGCTAAATTAAAAACTTTTTTACAGATGTTGTCAATTGCAATTTTATTAACCGGTGAAAGCGGTAATAAAATAATAAATTTTCAAGACTATAATGCTCAAACAATTGGAATTATACTTTTGTGGCTTTCAGCTTTTTTAACTCTTTATACTGGATATGATTATCTGATTAAAGGTATTGACCATGCTTTAAATGAAGATAAAAAAAAAATTAAATGAAATTATCAGATATAAATATTAGAGAGAAAGAATTTCATGACAAACTTCAGTCAAAAGAAGAAGGTAGATTTGAAAATATTCTTTATAAAGCAATCTATAATTTAGGTGATGATTACTACAACTACCTAAAAAATAACTGCAAAGATAAGAATGTTTTAGATTATGGGTGCGGTATTGGAAATACTGCAAAAAAGATATTAGAATGTGGGCCAAAAAAAATTACTGGAATTGATATTTCAAAAATATCAATAGAAAAAGCAGCTAAAGAAGCAAAACATTTAAATCTTAATGTAGAATACAAGGTTGATAATTGTGAGGAAACAAGTCTAACTTCTCAAAGTTACGACATAATTTACGGAGCCGGAATTTTACATCACCTAAAATTAGAAAAATGTGTTGAGGAAATAAATAGAATTTTGAAAAAGGATGGAAAAATGGTATTTATTGAGCCCCTTGGAACCAATCCATTAATTAATATTTATAGAAACTTGACGCCCAATTCTAGATCAGAAGATGAACACCCTTTAATAAAATCTGATTTTGAATTTTTAAATAAAAAATTCGAAAACGTGAAAGTTAAATATTATGGCTTTTTAACTTTAGTTTTTTTTCCTTTCTACAGGTCACCAAAAAAATCAAAAATATTTAATTTTCTAGCTTATTTAGATCAATTGTTATTCAAAATAAAGTTTATGAGGTTATTTGCTTGGTCAGTTTTAATCATAGGTAAAAAAAGCTAAGCAGCAGATTTTTTTCTAACTAGAGCTTGGTAACTTATATTCAATTCAGTAATTAGATCACACACTTTAAAATTATACTTGTCTATCTGAGAAACTGGCGTAACTTCTGCAGCAGTACCAGTTAAAAAACAACCAACATAATTTTTCATATCATCTGGTAATATTTTTTTCTCTTTAACCACAACACCTTTGGTCTTTGCAATTTCTATTATTGCTCTTCTTGTGATTCCATCTAAGAAAGAGTCTGGTATTGGAGTGTGTAATTCTCCATTTTTATTTTTAAAGAAAATATTTGCCCCAGTAGCTTCTGCAATATTACCTTCATGATCAAGCATTAATGAATCGGTAAAACCATCTTTTTCAGCTTCATGCTTTGAAAGTGTACAAATCATATAAAGACCAGCTGCTTTTGTATCCCACGGAATTGAATTAGGAGCAGGCCGTCTCCAAGAAGAGATATTTAATTTTATTCCATTAAGCTTTAATTTTGGATCAAAATAAGAGCCCCATTCCCATGTAGCTATAGCAACATTAATTTTATTTTTTTGCGCAGATATTGCCATCATTTCACTACCTCTCCAAATAACTGGTCTAACATATCCGTTTTGAACTTTTTGTATGCTTACAATTTTCTTACACGCTGTATTTATTTCTTCTTCACTGTATGGAATTTCAATTCCCATTCTTTTTGCTGAGTAAAATAATCTTCTGGTATGTTCTTCTAATTTAAAGATATCTCCATCATAAACTCTTTCACCCTCAAAAACACAACTTGCATAATGGAGGCCATGATTCAAAACATGTATTTTTGCATCTTCCCAGTCCACAGCCATGCCATTAAACCAAAGTTTACCTGATCTTTTGTCGTAAGGTATTGTTTCCATAAAGAAATTTAATATAACGATTTTTTTGTTACAAAAAAGTATATTTCTTAATATAATAAGTCAACACAACTTACCAATTATGAAAGATTTATTGTACCTTAAAGATGAACAAATAAAGGATTTTATAAAATTACTTTTTTTTGCTCACAGAGAAACATCCTCAGACTCTAAAGAAATATTAGCTAAAAACTCTTTGGGGCCAGCACACCTTAGATCTATTAATCTTATAGAAAGTAAACCAGGTATTAGCGTCGGTAATCTAATGTATGAGCTGAAAATCACTAAACAAAGCTTGAATAGAGTTTTAAGAGATCTTTTTAATACAAGGATGATAAAATCCATAAAAGATGATGAGGACACAAGAAAAAAAAAACTATACTTAGATAAAGAAGGTAAAATTTTTTTTGAAAAAGTTTATGAAATGCAAAAAAAGAGAATATTTAATGCTCTAAAGAACTCTGGGCCTGACTCGGTCATTAAATTTAAAAAAGTTTTAAACAAAATAATAGATGGAAAATAATAAAATACATATTTTAGTAGTTGACGATGATGATAGAATTAGAATGCTAATTAAACAATATTTAAATGATAATAGCTTTTTAGTTTCAACGGCTCCCAATGCTGAAGTAGCAAAAAAAAAAATTTCTGATTTTAATTTTGACTTAATTGTTCTCGATGTAATGATGCCTGGCCAAAATGGTTTTGAATTAACTAAAGAAATTAAGAAAAAAATAAATGTTCCAATTATCTTACTAACTGCAAAAGGTGAGGTTGAAAGTAGAATTAATGGTTTGGAGCTTGGTGCTGATGATTACTTAAGTAAACCATTTGAACCAAAGGAACTACTTTTGAGAATAAAAAATATTGTTAGGAAAAATAAAAAAATAGATTCAAAAAATTTTATTAAAGTTGGAAATGCTAAAGTTAATCTCGAAAAAATGATAATCAATTTTAACGATAAAGTAAGTAAAATCAATTCAGCAGAAAAGAAGGTTTTAACTGAAATGCTTCTAAGTCCAGGGGCAACTTTTTCAAGAGAAAAAATAGGTTTGATTTCTAATATTACACAAGAAAGATCTATAGATGTAATGATTACTAGGCTAAGGCAAAAAATTGAAGAGGATCCTAAAAATCCAAAATATTTACAAACTATAAGGGGTTCTGGATATGTTCTTTGGATTGAATAAAATATTTAAAATTCTTTTACCAAAAAGTTTATTTTATAGATCTTTAATAATTGTTGCCGCTCCAACTATTATTTTACAAATAATAATAACTGTAGTTTTTTTTGATAGCTTATGGATTAAAGCCAATAAAGGTATGACTCGATCTTTAGTAGCTGAACTTAAAACTTTACACGATGTTTACAGAGAGTCTCCCGATAATATTGATTTTTTAACAGATAGTTATAAAAATAATTTTGATTTTGACATTAGTATTTCTAAGAATAACCTCCCTTCTATAAGCGCTGAACGTAAAATAAGCCCAATGGATAGATCTTTAAGAAGAGAACTGAAGTCAGCATTTGGAAATAATAATTATTGGTTCACTACTACAAAATATAAAAATGCAATAGAAGTTCAAATAAAATCTAATATTGATAATATAAAATTTTTAGTTCCAAAAAGTAAAATTTCAACTTCTTCAGCGAGGTTATTTTTGCTATGGATTACGCTCCCTTCGTTTTTACTTATTTTTATAGCTATACTTTTTTTAAAAAATCAAACTCGACCAATAGTTAAATTAGCTAAAGCAGCTGAAAGATTTGGTAAGGGTGACTACGTCAATGAAATTAAGGTTTCTGGCGCCTCTGAAATTAGAAAAGCTGCATATGAGTTCGATCGAATGGCAAAAAGGATAAATAGACACCTCAATCAAAGAGCAGAAATGTTATCTGGTATAAGTCATGACTTACGTACTCCCTTAACAAGATTAAAACTTCAATTGACAATGTTAAAGCAAAAAGACATATCGACACAAATGTCAAAAGATATAGACGAAATGGAAAGAATGCTTAATGATTATCTTCAGTTTGCAAAAAATCAAATTCAAGAAAAAACAGATGTAATTGAAATTAATTCTTTTTTATCAGAAATTATTAATGACTATAATAATAAAAACTTATTTCTGAAAAAAGCTGAAAAAGTTACTTTCGAAGGAAGAAGAAATTCCCTATATAGATGCTTGACTAATATAATTCAAAATGGACTCACCTACGGAGATAGAGTTTTTATTACTGTGGAAAAAACTTCAAACCGATTGTTAATATTTTTTGAAGATAATGGCACAGGAATTCCAGTAGAAGAGTATCGTAATGTTTTTAAGCCATTTTACAGGCTAGATAAAAGTAGAAGTTTAAATAAATCTGGGGTTGGACTCGGGTTGTCCATTTCTGAAGATGTGATTAACTCACATGGTGGCAATATTCAACTGTCAAAAAGTGAAAAATATAAAGGCCTTCAAATTAAGATCTCTTTACCTTTTTAGATTTTTTTAAACTAGCAATCTCTTTTTCTTGTTTTTGAACAATTTTTTTAACCATCTCAAATTCTTCTCTTGTAACAAGGTTAAGTTTTTCGGCTAAGCTATCTTTTTTAAACTTTAGTTGAGTTAATATTTCTTTTTTAACGTCCTGAGACGTCAAGACGCTATTTTCTAGGACACTAGATATTAATTTTAATAGTTTTTCTGAATTGTTCATGTTTAATCATAATTGATAAAAAAAGTAATATCAATTATGTTATACGCTTTAATATGTATATTCATAATTTAAATCCTATTTTAATTAACATAGGTTTCCTGGAGATACGTTGGTATTCACTTGCCTATATTTTAGGAATTTTATTAGGTTGGTGGCTTGGAAAAAAAATACTATTTTTTAGACTTAATAAAAATAGTAAGTCTTTAGATTTCAAAAATTTTGATGACCTCATATCGTATATAATTATATCAATAATTTTGGGCGGTAGACTAGGTTATGTATTTTTTTATAATTTGGATTATTACCTACAAAATCCAATTAATATTTTTAAAATATGGGAAGGAGGAATGTCTTTTCACGGTGCACTTTTAGGAATAATAATAGCCACTTATATATTTACAAAAAAAAGAAGTCTAGACTGTATTATTTTTTTAGACGTAATTTCCTGTGTTGCCCCAATTGGTATATTTTTTGGTAGGTTGGCAAATTTTATAAATGCTGAACTTTATGGCAAAGTAACAAATAATAATTGGGGTGTTATTTTTCCAAATGTAGATAATTTATTACGACACCCTTCTCAATTATACGAAGCATTTTTAGAGGGAATAGTTTTGTTCTTTATCTTGATTTTATTAGCATCAAACAAAAGGGTTAAAACTGGAATAGTTTCAGGGTCTTTTTTGATTTTATACGGCTTATTTAGAATTCTTGTTGAAAATTTTAGAGAACCCGACAAGCATATTGGATATATATTCAACTTAGTAAGTATGGGTAGCCTTTTAAGCATCGTAATGATTTTATTTGGAATTATATTTGTTAAAAATGTTATCAAAAAATAAAGTTTTAAAAAATATATTTAGCAAGTCTCAAGTTGTTGCTATAGATGAATTTATAGAAAAATCGCTGTATAATAAAAAATTTGGATATTACATAAAAAAAAATCCTTTTGGAAGTAAAGGAGATTTTATTACAGCTCCATTAATTTCATTTATTTTCAGTGAAATGATCGCGATATGGCTTGTTTCTCTCTGGGCCAAACTGAATAAACCAAAAAATTTTAATATAATTGAACTCGGACCCGGTGATGGTAAAATGTTTAAAACAATTAATAATACTCTTAAAAAATTCCCCACATTATATAATTCTGCAAATTTTTACCTATTTGAGAAAAGCATCAGTTTAAGAAAAATACAAAAAAAAAATATTAATGATAAAAAGGTAATTTGGATTAATAACTATAATAAAATTAAAAAAGGCCCAGTTATTTTTTTTGGAAATGAATTTTTTGATGCTCTTCCAGTAAAGCAATTTAAGAAAAAAAAAAATAAATTATTTGAGGTATTTGTTAAGTTAAGTGGAAAATTAATAGTGTCTAAAGTTTTAAAAAATGCTTCTAAGGAAGATATTAAGAATATTAGTAAATTCAAAACTTTAAAAAATCAGAATTTTATCGAGTATCCAAAACTTGGTTTTAAAGAATTAAATAAAATTATAAAAAAAATAAATAAAAATACTGGCGGTGTGTTGATAATAGATTATGGTTTTTTAAAACAAGAAAATAAAGACACTCTTCAATCAATTAAAAATCACAAAAGAAATGAGATTTTAGAGAATATAGGTGAGGCTGATATTACATCTCTAGTAAATTTTAATCTTCTAAAAGAATATTTCAAAAAAAATAGATTGGATGTAAGCAAAGTAGTTAATCAAAATATTTTCTTAAAAAAACTAGGTATATTAGAGCGAGCTGAAATCCTTAGTATAAAGATGGATTTTAAAGAAAAAGTAGATTTATATTTGAGAGTAAAAAGACTTTTAGACAATAAAAACATGGGTTCTTTATTTAAGGTTGTGTTTGCTAGTAAATTGAAATGTAAAAAGATATTAGGTTTTTATTAATGATATTCTCAAAAAGATTTAAACAATTTGATAAATTAAATCACTGTTTCTTTTCTAAAAAAAATGGATTTTCATCAGGGATTTATAGCAGTCTTAACTGTGGTTATGGCTCTAATGATAAGGGTGAAAATATAAGAAAAAATATCGAACATGTTTCAAAAAAAATTGAAATAAAATCAAAAGACTTACTCTTAATGAATCAAACTCATAGCAATAATGTCATTGTGATAACCAAAAAAAATCAGTCTGAGCTAAGATTTAAATCTGACGCCCTTGTTACAGAATTAACCAATATAGGAATCGGTGTTTTGACAGCTGATTGTGTTCCAATATTATTATATGATGAAGTTAATCAAGTTATCGCCTGTATACACGCTGGATGGAAAGGTGCATTTTTAAACATTGTAGAAAATACTATTAAAGAAATTAACTTACTAAATCCCAGAAATAAAATCACCGCAGCTGTTGGGCCTTGTATTGGAAAAAAGAACTATGAAGTACAAATTGATTTTTATAAAAAATTTTTACATGATTCCATCGCTAATGAAATATTTTTTTTTCATGAAAATATGAAAATTTATTTTGATATAAGGAAATATGTGAATAATAAGTTAAATTTAGCTGGAATAGAAAATATTGACAATATTAACGAGGATACCTTTGAAAATTCAAAGAGTTTTTTCAGCTATAGAAGGTCCCAACAAGCTGGAGAAGCTGACTACGGAAGGTGCATATCAACAATATGTTTGAAAACTTAAAAAAATAAATGTATAAGTAATTATCTTTCATGAAAATTTTATCTGGCACTAGCAACATTAAGCTCAGTAAGGATATCTCCAAGCAGCTAAAGCTAAAGCTAGTAAACACAAATATAAAAAGATTTGCCGACGGTGAAATTTATATTGAGATAAATGAAAACATCAGAGGAAATAGCGTCTTTGTAATTCAGTCTACTTCTAACCCGGCTAATGACAATCTTATGGAATTACTTTTAGTAATTGATGCGCTTAGAAGATCGTCTGCTAAAAATATTACAGCTGTGATTCCTTATTATGGATATGCAAGACAAGATAGAAAAGTTGCTCCTAGAACTTCTATATCAGCGAAAGTTGTTGCAAATTTACTTACTAATGCAGGAGCGAGTAGAATATTGACAGTAGATTTACACGCTGGACAAATACAAGGTTTTTTTGATATGCCAGTGGATAATTTGTTTACCACACCTTTATTTGCAAAATATATAAAAAAAAAATTTAAAAATAAAAACCTAATTTGTGTTTCTCCTGATGTTGGTGGGGTTCAAAGAACTAGAGGGCTTGCCACTAAAATAAAAGCGGATCTAGCAATCATCGATAAAAGAAGACCCAAACCAGGTCAATCAAAAGTAATGAATATAATTGGTAACGTCAAAGGCAAAACGTGTATTATAGTAGATGATATTATAGATAGTGGCGGAACGATAGTAAATGCGGTGGAAGCTTTAAAAAATGCTGGCGCTGTAGAAGTTTATGTATTCATAACACACGCTGTTTTAAGTGGAGAAGCAGTCAAGAAAATAAAAAATTCAAAAATTAAGAAGTTAATTATTACTGACACAATAGACAACTCGCAGAGAATAAAAAATAACAACAAAATTGAGGTATTGTCGATCTCTTCGCTTATGGCTGAGGCTATAAAAAGAATAGCAAACTCGAACTCTGTGTCAGATTTATTCAATTAAGGCTTGTTTTATTACAAAAGTAGAGTTATATAGCTCATCAAAAAAAAACATGAATAATTTAAAAGCTACAAAAAGAGATAACACAACAAGCGGTCAAATTAACAAGCTTCGACTGCAAGGTTTTATACCAGCAATACTTTATGGTGGGAAAGATCCTAATGCGAAAATTTCTGTTAACAAAAAATCAATTTCTGGAATATTAAACTCAGACTCTTTTTTATCTACTGTTATTGAGTTAGATATAGATGGGGAAAAACAAAAAGTTTTACCCCGTGAAGTTGCTTATCACGTTGTTTCTGATGAGCCTATACACATTGATTTTATGAGAATTGTAGTAGGTTCAAAGATAATAATAGAACTACCTGTAGAATTCAAAAACCATAGTGAATCTCCAGGCTTAAAAAGAGGCGGTGTCCTGAATATAGTTAGAAGAAAAGTTGAATTAAAATGTCCTGCAGATAAAATTCCAGATAATATTATAATTGATTTAGCTGGACTAGATATCGGT
>MDSY01065805.1_pt1 | contig 14274 bp, 4 predicted proteins | sample 811131 | NCBI WGS metagenome assembly MDSY01 (sample SAMN05326643, study PRJNA326480) | marine metagenome | isolation source: seawater | place: Atlantic Ocean: South West | collected 2010 | reverse complement strand
CAAAAGTGTAGACGACTGCGGTTTCGCGACGATAGAACCAGAGGTGCGATGAGGGGTAATAACTTATACTGCTCTTTTTCTTCTGAGCTCTTCTGACAGCTGGCAGCTGGCAGCTTCTGATTCTAGAACTAGAACCGAGAGAGTACTTCCCCGGGTGTACACCCGGACCCCCTTGAAGTTCTAGAGCTAGAACCGAGTAGGAATAAATTATCCCACAACCCCCATCCCGCACAACGCACAAGGCTCCTTTCTAGAGCGACGAGAATACGCGAGATATAAGGGGAGGATCAAGGCACGTGGGTCGAACAATGCGGGTTGTTGTTGCTGTTGCTACCTGCGTGCAGCCTGCGTCGCGCGTTGTCTGACCAAGGCGCGAGGCGCACCTGTTTCCTGTTTCTTGGTCTTTCACCTCTCCCTCCTCTAGTACACCTCGAAATATAATCCCACCATTTCTCAAGTGAAGTGTGCCAATATGCGTTTTCTCTCGCGATAAAACCTCAATAAAAAGGACGAATCCTCTTCATCTTTGCAAGCTGGGTCCGAATTAGGTCACTGCACTTCGGCGCATGCACGCCAAGGTACATGCAAAGCCTTGAAACATCAAATAAAAACTCTTCGTCTCCTGGTGCTTGCCGATCAGAGAGGCGCGGGCACCGGTCGATTAGGTGAGGTAGGCAGTGCTGCACTCGGCGAATTTGAAAGGAGTCCTCCATTTCGAGAAGATTCTCAAGAACTTGAAAGTAGGAGCGATACAGAGGTACCGTCTTTCCTGAAGTAGATTCCAGGATTCGCTCGACCACGTATTTGTAGATCAGATATGCGTTGTTCGAATCCTGCTCCCAGCACAAGTGGCAAATGATAGATGCTGCTTTATTGGGCTGCACCAAGATCACGCCGTCAAGCCAGGGTTTATGGAGCAGAGAGAGCTCAGAGTCCTTGTCCAGGAGGGGACTGCGCTCGGCGTCATCACCACTCGTGCTGCCGATTGAACTTTGGCAAACAACCTAGAATGACACGCAGGCAGGGGTCAAAGAACTACTACAGGTTGTACAAAGGGAAAAAAAGCAATTCCAAAGTAAAAGTTTTTTCTATACCTGTGCTAGCATGCCCATCATGGGTTTAAGGCAAGGATCATTTCCAGGAAGTAGACGAGCCGAATATCCAACACACCGATGAGGTACGTGCAATGCCAAAAGAAGGTGGCACTCTTCGACGCCGAGCAGACTGAAATTATGAAGAAGCTGAAGGACGTACGCCATACTGAAAACCTGTGCATCTTCATTTTCGAACATATCCAATACAGCACATAGAAGACGCGCCGTCGAAGATTTCGCTCGGTCGTTCAGGCCGAATCGTTTACTTTGGATCTTCAACATATCGCCGCCTTTCGACTCTTCCGAAAGCTGGCCAGTTTGAATGCTATCTGATGTATGATCGCCGTCTGATGTCCCCGAAGACGCATCATTCAAATCTACAGCAAACTTTAATCTTTGCCCGCTTTCACCGCCGAGGTAAATACGCCGCTGCTGGTCCCGTATCACTACAAGCGCACGCGTAATCAAGTTTACAAAAGCTCCCTTCGTCGAGCCGTGCGGACAGACAACAATCATCTGCAAGAGCCATGAAGCCGGCTCGGATAAGGCGCCGACGATCCAATCTGCCACAGCTGGAACATCCATCATTATAGCTTCGAGATGTTCGCACCAGGGTTCAAGACACGTCTTTGCTCGTGCATGCGCTATCACTTCGACCGCAAACCGAAGACCTGTCTGGAATGCGTTCAGTGCAATGGACGTAATATCACCAGCATCTTGTTTCTCAGCAGAGCGGCGGCAACATTCTACAAGCTCCAGAAGGTTCCAATTGAAACGAAAAAAGTCACGAGTGAAGACATGCCGATCATCAAGGAACAGCATGAGATCGTGCCATACGGCATATTGAACACGAGGATGCATCTGCTGCAAGCTGTCTGGAAGATGTGAATCGAGATGTGAGGAATGGTCGAGATAGGAAAGGCTATCAGAGCGACTCCGTCGCTGTGGAAGCTTGGAACGCCGCTTCTGCATTATGTCAGCCGCACTGTCCGGCAACTCGTCTTCAGCGATCTTATTTGCGCTTGCCAAGACTTCGTTGTCGCGAATGGAAGTTGTCCTCTGATTATTCAATATAGATGTCTCGCCGGCAGACCCCTCTGAATTCAAATTAGTTGAAATACGGTCATAAACTAGTAGGTAGGCATTATTGTTGCGTACTCGCCCTTTAGCACCATGCGGATCTGTCGTGTCCACGCCACCGAAGCACTCTCGAGGAATTGCACTTTCATTGAAGGCCGTAACATCTTTGTCGTTGAACTCAAACCATTTCGATTCACCCGCTTTCGAGTCGGCGTCCCGAATAAATGAATAATAGTGACCCGAATCTGCGGTGCCCGTGTGCGCAACAATTCCTTTTAAGACATACCGGTAATAATTTTTATCGCGCATCACCGGACGCACTGAATCACCGCGAGATTCTTTGTCAGTGTTCACTGGTATGTTCGCGCCATTACCTCCAGTTTCGACCTCCGTCTCATCCCCAGTGAATGTGGTCTCCGAGACGTCCGTCTCGGCAACGCCACTGGTGCCAATACTCGGGCTGGGCTTCTCGTCGTCTTCGATGTCGGTTGTAGGCTCATCCAAACCATCTCCTCTACCTGTGGGGGGCGCTTTGCTTCCCCGCATATTCCCCTCCTCCGTATACGGTAGCATGTCGAGCTCCACTGGGAAAGAGAAATAATCGTTCACTTTACACTTCGTATATGTGGTCAAATCGTACTCAAAACGCTTCAGGTGCACAATGAGAGTAGGTGGCAGAGATCTGATCGCACAACGGCGGCAAGCTTCCACCAACTTTCCCTTATGCTCATATCGATTATCGCCGGAGAGCGGCTCACCCGCCACGTATAGTTCCATCGAATCCTGAAGGCTGGACTTATTTTTCACTTCGGCCGTCAACATCAAGTATGGCTCTGCTCGCTCGGAGAGCTGCTCCCCAGCACAACCAGGTTCATTTGATATTATTTGGTAAACGAGAGTTCCTCCAAAAGTGTCATTGAGAAGTTTTTTCACCTCTGCGTGTGACATTTCGAGCTTGTCGAAGAGCATAGTGCCGAATTCGTATACATCTTTTTGCTCGCTGACCTGGATATGTTCACCATCAAAGTCTCGAAACACCTTGCAAAACGGCATGGTGTCGTAGTACTTCTTATGAGAGAGCTTCAAGTGTCCAAAGAGGACCTGAAGTTGCTGAAGCACATGATTCTCTTCAGTGTCTCCATCACCAGCATCGACGCGAAGAAGCTGGAGACTAAACGCACTCGTGTGAAAGAGTTGCTGCAGCAGGGAATTCATGTAGCACGTAGCTCCCTGATTCATTAAGCCGATTCTATCACTAGTCTCCTTCAAAAAGGATTCTGGATCATAGTTCCACTCCGGGAGTGCCATCACGACTCCTCTTCTATCGACAGACTCTGCCTTCTGGTCCCTTGATTCTGTATCATCATCCGACTGACCCTGGATGTGCAGTGATGAACTGGAACCGGCCCGAACAGTACCAAACTTGGTCATGTCGAGCAGGCACTTGAGATTTCGATTGGAGTGACAGCACACTTCCACGAGCAACGCGTATGCCATTGTACGCGAAAAGCTCGATTTGCACCGAGCACCGAATGTCGATGCCTCATCGGATGCAGCAGAGCCTTTGTTTCTTGCTGTCAATGCAAAAAGACAGCCTTCATAGATGAAGTTGACCATCTCTTCGTTTGCAAGAGTTCCTGACAGTACTTGGTCACTATTTTGTAGGCCGTGCATCAAGATCGCGAGAAGACGCATCAGCCCTGCGAAAGAGTGGTCTGTACCTAGCGAATGAAAACTCTCTGTCATAGGATGGCTCCTCATCTGTGAAAATATTTTTTCCGCGAGTTCCATAGGTGAAAAGGCTGGTGCCATGAGAGTACATTCACCAAATTCCTGAAATTCTTCAAACTTTGATCGAAGTGTCTCCGACCAAGTCACTACTAGAACAGTCCCACAAACAAGCGAAAAAAAATGTTCGCTTTGTTTCGTTGGAACGAGCAACTGTGCGGAGCCCTTCCGCGTCTCAGAAACTAATGGAATCAGAGGCACAAGGTGCTCAAGGATGGTAATAAGGATATTACTTTCTCGCGTTTCAGCAGCATAATCGAGATATCCCGAAATGCTGCACATCTGAAAGAGTGCAGAGCACACAGTATGGCGAACCCCAATATTCGGCACTCGAAGCGTGAACGCATGGAGCCATTTGTCAAGGCCCGCAAACTGACAGAACGCTTCGCGCCCTTGCGCAGAACACCGTACGCAGCCGAGTACGAGCTGCATGGTGTGAGCAGCAGCAGTCACAGTCGTATCATCGGTCGACCGCACCTCGATGATGCACAGGAGAACTTTAAGCGCCGAACTAACCAACGAGTGCATGTCGACTACGCTTACAACCATCCCAGATGGCGCTCGATGTTCGCCCCATGCGCTGGGAGTATTCACTTCCGTCCCATCATTATCGTTGGACCTTCGATACATCGGATCAAGCTGTAATACTAAGTGCAGAATGCGATGGATAATGGCCACGCAGCTTACGCGGGCCTCTACACGCGCATGCTCCACTGAATTTATTTCTCTGCCTGCATCGGCTTCCAGCCCAGCTGCAACATTCGATAGAATTACTGTCAGGTGTTCCACGCCTCCTAGATGAAGGAACTTTGAAGCCCATGCAAAATGCGGTTCACAATCCGACGGATGAGTTGCACCTGCAGTAACGAAGGCATCAATGATGTGCAGAGCACAAAGCGCCTTGAAAAGGGACGACTCATCCAACAGAACCTTCCACGACCCCTTTTCTGCTGCCTTCAGGCTCCTTAAGTCTCGAAGAAGCGTCATATGAGTTGGTAAAGCTTGCAGGATGCGCCAAACCATAGCACTCACATTTTCGTCCATATGAGGAATATTTTCGTCAAGCCGAAGGTCTAAGAGTGATAGTAATTGTTCGAAATGAGTTGGAAATTGCTCGAGATGAGTTTCTAAGGGGACCGTTGCAGCCGGTGTCGTATGAACTCTATATATAGGACGAGCCAGCCCCGGTGCCAAAACCATATCCTCTTTGTAGGGGAGAGGCGGCGGCAGGATGTCTTCCCACTGGTCTCGTACGCCAGCAGTACTCGGTGGTAGTGGAACCAGTAACGACCGAGGTACAGCAACCTCGATATGACTAGTTTTCACATCGGCTATGTCGATTAAATCGACTTGGCCTATGTTGGAATGATTGAAAGCCCTTTCAGCAATGCGAGCCGGAATAATCTTCTGCACCAGCACTGTCGGCCGGCTCAGAAATTTCATTGAGTCAAGAGCGCTGTCGAAATTATCAAGCGATTCAGCGCTTGAGAATCGGCTCGCCGAGGGACGTGAAAGATTTATCATATCAGGTGGCTCTTTGAAAAAGTCCGCGGCAGCTTTATGCAAATCGCGCACTGTTGCTGAGCTTGGAAGGTGGATTTCTGTAATTACGGTATCTGATTTTCCGGTAACGAGCTCAATACGGATTTGCCGATACGGATGTTCGTGGTAACGTTCTAGAAACTGCTGCAAGAGCAGGACACACCGAGACACAAACTGGGCCGCGCTCTTCCCAGCCACGGGTCGAGTCTCGCCCTGCTCAGGAGGCTGTCCAACTTGCAAGACTTCTCTCGATGTACCTAAATTCAGGTAGGGGACGAATGTAGATAGTCGATGGATACACCGACGAACAAAGTCCCCACTTATTCGATCTCGCTTTGCCTGCGTGAGCTTCGGTGAAAGGCGATGATTAAGCTCGATGAGTAGATTCATGGCCGAGTCGATGATGGCATCATCAGTTGACTTCAACATCAACTCCCAAAGAAACTTTTCGCCTTGTAGGTCAGCTGTTTGTCTTACCCACTCATTTGCCTTTCCATCACTCGAGGTGACCCAACGTAGTGCTTTTGAACGGACATTCACATCCAGGAAGAGTTGTATGAACAGCTTGGATGCCGATGAGCTTATGGATTCGGGATTGAGATTCTGGAGCTTGGATTGGAACAGAAAGGGGAGGACCGAATCGGAAAAAGCGACCATACTTCCAGTCGCGATAGGCTCTGGTGAGCCGCTAGATTGCACCACGTCTGACGACCCGACCGGTGAGCCCCCGCCGGAAGTCTGAGCAGGGGATGGAACCATCGATGAGCATGCCACCTGAAACCATTGAAGCACCGTATCCTGGCAGTCAGGCAATCCTATCGAGTCATTGACAAGATTATCCCACAGCATTCCAACCTGCACTTCACCCAGTGTTACCGACGAGTTGGTCAGGATGAACGTTAAAAACTGCAAGCGAACACTGATTGCCTGGCCATAGGGGAAACGCTGGAGCACTCCTTCAATCCGCTCTGGGGCCTTGAACCTTCGTGAGAGTACGGATTGCACGGTGCTCTCTGCTTGCTCCGAGGTGAAACACGCACGATAGCCCGCCTGGTATCGCTGCAGGTCGAGGAAGAATCGAGTCAGCAATCCATGCGTCCGATCCAGAGCTTCAATGATGCCTGATATGGAACCGTCCACGTCGCGCGTGGAGAAAGAAACCCATACCCGCCGCCTCGGTGGGTACGTTACCAAAATGCGCTGAAGCACAAGCAGCGAGGCTTCGACGGAGGAATGTCGATGCAAGTTTTCGAGGCATTGTTGCATGAGCGGCTCCCGCTCTGGCACAAAATGGGGCATCCTCAAAAGCCTGACGAGCAGTGACACCGCTTGCTCTGTAAGTTCCGGCGAAGGGAGTGTTATATTATCAGCAGGCGCGTCTTGCAAGAAATCCCAAAGAACCCGAAGACCATACATTTCACGTGTCGGTGTGTGCGAGACCTGGCCTCGTCTCCTTCCGTCCCCGGCTCGTGCAGGCGTATCGTCCACAAGCGCTGCTTTTGTGCCGCTGGACCGAAGCTGCGATGCCCGAACCGTAAAGTTGAAGACAAGCGCAAGCGTATGCTCGTCATACTTATCAACAGGGAGCGACGATATATGCTCGAAGAGAAAGCGCCTTAGCGGGGGGGCGAGAACGGGCACGAGGTCAGCGATGATGCCGTAGAGAACGCGCTGCACTGCCTCGTGGGCACCACTGGCGCACTGCCAAAGCGACGTCAAATGTCTAGTTGTCATACGGTTACTGTGGGCTAGGATTCGCAGTAGACTGATTGCGCGTTTCAGTAATTCCACATGCATGTGTGGTCCGAAGAGTTCCTCGATAATTTTTTTCTCGTCGAGCCAGTCGAGCAGAAATGGAAGATCAAGCTGCTCGGCAGTTCTATTGCTAAAAGACGACGCGCGCTTGGATGCCAGCTCGACAGTCTCCCGCAGCTGCCGAAGACCCCGGAGGCGCTTTTCCAATTGATTCGAGCGGATCCACGCAAAATCTAGCTCAAGCTTCAACATCGTAATCGAGTTTTTGACAAGAGCGCTGCTCAATACTCCGACCACGGATACGATGAGATCTTGCAGGATAGCGATGACCCGGTCGAAGTCTGCTCGAGCCAAAACCTTCAAGGACTTATCCTCGACCCCGAGAAGTATCACAGGCGTGCTTTCTTTAATCACCCAGACTAGATCTGCGAACACTTGCCGATCTAGCCGTGTTCGCACTGTGTGCGCCAGCCGGGCAAAGGTCCGAAGGCACTCAAAGTGCGGCCTTCGCGGCTCGCTACTTTCGAGGCGCCTCATGATGGCGTCGAACCCGCCCAAGCGGCCAAATGTGTTGATCATGTCTACCAATAATACAGGAGGTGTGCTGGAATTGTTGGTGGGGGGGAGTTGCACGTAGATTCGAGCGTCACGGTCCTTGTATCGGCTTGTCTTGGTATCATCGCTGGACGCTTGATCTTCTGCCGCCGGTGGTACCACAACCCTCGAGCCGTGGTCGAGATACAACCGGGGAGACGATGACGCTATCTTCTTCACTCCCGCCAGCGGTGCCCACAGCGCCGGTGCCTCCTGTGCATCAAATATTTGCAGCAAATTACGAAGAAGCGCTTCGTCGTCGAGGGGTATTGCATGCCGCACGATGAGCTGCAGGACAGCCCTCAGGAAGCGCACCGTCCGGGCGACGTGATCCGAGTGCGTCTGCCGATACAACGCGCACTCAACTACTTTTGGTAACCACTGCCCTTTAAACCCTGCCACGCCGCCTTCCCTTTCTTCGCTATCCTGCGTCGAGACCGGGGCTGCCAAGATAGAATCGATTGATCGCTCGCACCGTGCGAAGAGCTCTCCCGGGTCACCATCTTGGTTTGCCAACTCAGAAGAGGGCTGAAAGCTTTTGGCATCAAACTCCGTCATAGGTATCGAGGCGGTCCTCGCATGATGACATATAGCTCGAGTATAGGTCCATGTATTGTTCAAAGGGGATGAGAAAGATTCATAGGAGCCTGCTCTGCTGTGCTCTAGGAACCCTAGAGATAGGTACTTGAAAAAAGGTCTTCGAGGAGTCGTCTTGTGGAGGGAGCAAGGGGATTTAGGAAATTCCTTCCTAGGAACCTAGGAATTCCTACTCAAGTAGATCTGCGAAAGCCCTGGATATTGGGTTGATTTTATCCCTAATCCTAATACACAAATATTCAAATATCCTCATTTTATACCCTCTAAGAAGTATTATAATAATCCTACTTTTAAATAAATTATTTTTTCTAATTAATCCTTATCCTTATTATAAGAAATTTTAGAAAAAACCTAAATATACTTATCCTTACCCCAAAAACTAGATTATCCCTAATCCAAATATCTGGCCTTTCGCCCCAGATAGATGGGGGGGAGAGAACAATGCGCCGACCATGAATGGAACGGTTGCGGCAGATTCAGAGTGCGCGCGCCGACGAGCACCAGTCGAATGACAATTTACACAATAAAATACACATGAACCTCCAAGGTGTGTGAACGGTGGGGCCGAGAAGAGAGATGCACGAGGAGCACACAGATGAGTAAAAAGACGCAGGAAGAGGCCATGGAATACACACGAACGGGCATGCAGCTCGAATCGTCGGTGGACAGTCACGTGGACAGCACGACGCTTTCAACACTCGCTGCTATCCTTCGGCAGGCGGAGACCTCGGCTGGCACTCGAGTTGACGAGGGCAGTATGGTGGGCCTGGCCGAGCTAATCGCAGCGTCAAAAACTGTCTTCGCAAATGCTGGACCGCTAGAAGAAGTCAACCGGTTTGTATGTTACCGACTACTACTGAAGCTTGCAGCAGGTAAGGAAAGTGAGTTTTTTTTCAGTATTTTGCCTGTGTCCCTGCGATTGTGCTCACTGCGACGCAACGACTTATCGGCAGATTCCAACCCAAACTGGTGGGACAAGTTAGCACGTCTTGGCACTGCATCCGATGCCGGCGCCCAAGACGAAGACGAACTTGCCTCTGATGAATTAGAGTCATCCTTGGTTGCCGCGGTATCGTTCTGGGCGCATGGCCATATGAGGAGCTGCTTTCGAGCATGGTGGGAGTGGACAGCCGAGGCGTCCACGCACACATTCAAGCTGCACACCATTGTCAGATGTGCTGCACGAGTTCTCCCGACGAGGATCTTGCTCCTTTGGCGCGGGCGCCTGTCTGTATATTGCGGTGAGGGCAATGAGCAAGCACGACAAAGCTTGCTGCGTGTCTTTGATCGAATATGGCGTGTTCGCTTCCTACACGCGTGGGCTAAGGTGCGTCGCCAGCTCCTCCGCTTGACTTCCTTCCCGAGGCTTGGTTCCATGGCTTCTGTGTCAACCGTCTCACTTCTTTTTCGTCTTTAATAACCACCAGTATGCTCGAGGCCAGCACCAGGCACGCATACACGCCAGTCTCAAGCAAAGATCGCGGGTTCTCACCAAGCTTTACTGGCATGCTCGTGCTCGGCAGTGGAAACGGATGTCGTTAGGCCTGAGTCGGGTACTTAAGAGCAGGCTGCGGACAAAGCAGCTTCGTGAGCGCTGGAGGCAATGGGCGGAAAACCGCTTTGCGAGAAAAGGGGCGCGTCTGCTCCTGAATTTTATGATTGCAAGCATTCAAACTTATTTCGACTCTTGGAGACGGCGGATAAAGCTCCTCGCTGCTCTTGTAGCTGTACGTGAAAACGTTGTTCGGCGACCGCGTCTTCGAAAGTCCTTAAAGCATTGGAGATTCGTATACAGGGAGCGGTGGCGCATTGCCAGAGAGCGGCGGAGTGCTATGGCTCGCTGGGCCCGCTTTACATGGCGACGTGTGAGGCTTCGCTCCCATTACGCACGTGCTGAGATTTTTCAACAGTCGCGGGCGCAGAGTGCCGCGATCAATCGATGGTTCGATCGATCGATGAAGCGTACTGCTATAGCGAAGGCCAACGAGCAAGCTCTTGAATATTATCGTACCACACAGTTACAAGACGCGTGCAAGCAGTGGCAAACGCATTTGAAATACCAGCGGCGAGCGCTTCGAAAGTTTGCTGATATATTTGTCGGGGCCGTAAGTTCTGCTTTTCTCCGTGAAATTGTGATATCGTGGAGAAGGCTCGTCGTGTATCGGAGTATTGTAGCGCAAAAGATTGCAAGGGGTCTCTTTTCATCCGGACTTTATCTGCAACAGCGTTGTATTCGCGCCTGGGTTGAATTACTCCAAGTCTACGGTCATGACAGGCTCCGCCATCTACGAAGGGCATTCCGCGCATTCGGAGTATTCATTCTCCTCAGTCGAAGAGAAAAAGAACTCGTACTTGCACGAGCCACGGCCTTTGCAAACGCAAAAAGTATGAAGCGAGTCCTCGCGGTTGCTCTCGGTCGCGTAGCACGGGCCCAGTTGCGCCGCCAACGAGGGGCTTCCGCAAGGCTTCACAGGGAGGTCTTCCAAGAAAGGAAAGCTTTTGAATATTTTCGGATGATGCTGGGTCGGCACGATTACCAATCTACGCAGCTTGAATTCGGGACATCTCACAATAATGACTTTTTGAGGCGAAGAGCCTTGCGGCTCATGCAAAGGCATGTGAGCATGAACAAACAAACATCAGACCTCAGGGCAAGCGTAGCTCAAATATTAAATTCCGGTCGGCGCGGCTTCGCTTGGGCCTCATGGCGTAATGCTCAGCGGCGTCAGAGCATTAGACACTCTGCAGCAACAACACTACTGCAGCGGGCCGAATGTCGGCTTCGACTCAACCGATGGAACCACTTTCGACGGAAAACGGTCGCCGAGCGAGACACCTTCCTTGCGGTCCAAGCAACTGCAGCGCGGAGTAGAGCCTCACGAATATTCACACATTGGCATCGTGCCCAGCTCAGAAAAGTCCGGCTGGAGGGAATATGCCGTCAGGTTCTCCGAGCATGGGTGCGACGTTACACCAGTCGCGCATTTGAAATTTGGCACAAAACAAAAGTAATGCTTCAGCACGTCAGCAAACTTTTCAACAAACAAGTAGAGGCGAATTCTTTGGCAATACTTAGGCGAATCCAAAGTTATTCGGCGAGCGCTAAAGCGGAGCGCCTGGCCGCAATGGCTGTGTCTATTCGCGCGCGCAAAACTTCCTGGCGGCGTACATGGAAAGAGTGGAGAAAGCAGTATCAAGTTATGAGATGCGCAAGGAGGTTAAGTGGTCAGCTGACCCAAGCTTCCTTCAAGGCCTGGGCAGAAATAACTGCAACGGCACAAAGAGAACGATCTTTCATCAACCGTGCGCGGACTTTCCTCCAGGATAATCGTCGATTGCGAGGAATGTGGCGTCGTGTCTTGAGCTCAGTGGTATCTCGCGCTCTTAATTCCTGGATCCAGTACTTTATTTTCCGGCGATCGCGTCGTTTCAAGCTGAGAGTGGGAGAGCGTGCGCATACACGTAAGATGTGCCAACAGGCCGTTACTTCATGGCGGAGAGAGCATATTGCCAAACAAATGTGGCGAAAAGCTGTGTTGTGTGACGCGCGTCTCACAAAAGTTCGAATGTGGCCATGGCTGATGTTAGCACTCGAATTATCATTACGACAGGCATATGACATGCGCCGAGCAGATTACCACTGGTCGTATCGAGCACTCAAGTCATCCATAATGACATGGGTCAACTACGTTGAAAGTTGCCGACACCAAAGAGCCCGGATTCAGGTGCTCGTCCATGCCGAGGCGCTACATGTCCTTGGCGCAGCAGTATTTGCCTGGCGGTTATTTTGCCAGCGCCGCGCGGACTTGACGCGGCGCGCTCATGCTGTTGCTCTGCTCCGAAGCGAGCGCATTTTGAGTCTACGGTTCAGGAGTTGGAACCACGTGTATCGGTACCACAGACACTGCCGTGAGATCGCTAACGTGCGTCTCCGGATCAAAGCATCTTTATTTCGCCTGAAGCTACAGCGCATGCTTGTCCGATGGAGCGACTATTGCGACTATCAGGCCAGACTTGCGACAGCTACTCAATTTGTTGAGCAGAGACATCAGCTCTTCTTATCCTTTGCGTACATGCGCCGTTGGCAAAATAGCTTTGCGGAGGCCATGAAGCAATACCAACCAAGCGAACGATGGATCCGCGCTCGCTGCCGTTTGTTCGTAAATAGACTATCTTATGCGGTCACGAGACGTCGAAAGTTGGATTTTGCGGTCGATCGAATGGTCCGGAGTCACTTGGCCAGGACACTGCTAAAACTTCGGCAGTTTGCTGTCTTGAAACGCGTGAGACGAAATGGCATCAAGCAGCGAGCAGAGTTGTGCTCATGTACCAAAATAACGACTACAAAACGCTCCACCTTTCAAATTTGGCGTACTGAGTACCGGTGTCGAATAATTCGATACAGTTTACTGTGCGCATGGTTGTTTCGATCATGGGTTCGATTTTCGCGCCAAAGTATTGAAGAGCGCGCCACTTTAAGACTTTCGGACGACTATATTGCACGTAAAGCAATAAGTTGCTGGGCGAAAGCAACCAGAGCTTCTCTAGCGCGGGCCGAAGCTGAGATAAAACTCCAGGCTCGTTCAAATATTTTGGTTTCGAAGTTGCAGCAGAAGGCGCTCAATTTGATGATCGAGCGCGTTGCCGGGCTAAGTCTCATGAGGCATTGCTTCGAAGTGCTGTTCAACCTCGTGAGCTCCCAGAAGATGGAGAGGCGAATATTACAAAATGAGCAAAGGGACGCGTTGGCATGCTGGGTGCGTATTTCAGCAACAAAATCAATGCTCGCGCATCGCGCATGTTTCTCCCCGAAGTCGTTGATCCTGACAGATTTACTTTTGTCTTCCAATCACCCGTTCCTCAGGTTAAGTTCCGTATACGCAGCCGTCAAGCTTCAGAAAATTTGGCTCGCGCATGCGCCTTCAGACAGAATCGCCAAAGGCGTTTGGGATTCGATAAATTGCTTCGCTGGGTCTTCCAACGAAGCCAGTCGACTACCATGAAATCAGGCTTGCTGTTCTGGCACTGGGGTAATGTAATGCGCCGTATGTTGAGGGCTTGGAGCTCTACGAAGAAATGCCGCAAGATCCAGGCGCTTGTCGACTCACTTGTTCCACCCACAAGACCTATAGTGCACTCAATGGTTTACGAGGATAAATTTATCCTTCGTTTAGTCTGGGCTAATTGGTCAACCCGGGCCACTGTCTCTCGTATCGAAAGAGCACGCATGGTCGGCAAGTGGGTGAATACTGTGGTGGAACGAAATCGCAAGAAAGAATTTATGGCTTATTGGAAGGAGCGACAGAGGTGTAGAAAAAAAATTCGTAACTGTGTAATTTCATATCAGGCCCGATATTGGCGTATGTACTTCGATGCGTGGGTCCAACAGAGTGGTCTCTCTCCACAGCGGGTACCTTTGCTCCTCCGTTGGCGGATCAAACGCTCCTTTACGACCTGGAAGAAGAGCGATCAAACCGCGATGGGCCACCTCTGCGTATTTGAGACCACTGAGACGAAAGAGCAACGTGCTATAAAACACTTCAAGCGCCAATTAATGCAAAGATTTTTCGTGCTATGGAGAGTTTCATGGTGGGTATGGAGTGGCCGGAGCGCCTAGCGGCTTTTATCAACCTTGAGCCTCGAGTCTTATTGGCACCTCTGACGGACTGGGTTCGTTATCTGGCGGGATAATAATCAGTTTGGCCGATCAATTTCGTTCGGCGCTTGTTATAGGTCGCCTTTCGCGTTGCCTTGTTAGGCGTGGATGCAGCTGCTGCTGTTTGAGACGTTCCCTCGCGTGGGTAGATCCTATGAATTTCGGGCT
>MDSY01158145.1_pt1 | contig 14282 bp, 18 predicted proteins | sample 811131 | NCBI WGS metagenome assembly MDSY01 (sample SAMN05326643, study PRJNA326480) | marine metagenome | isolation source: seawater | place: Atlantic Ocean: South West | collected 2010 | reverse complement strand
AAGTCTAATGCAAGATATACTACGCTAGAAGTTACATTCCCTACAGGGTTTGGTGACTCTCACAAAAATGGGATATATAATTGGAGGTTAGTACAAAACGCCATCACATTAGAAGCTGGACTAGTTAAAATAGTTACAGATCCAGGTGGAGGTTTAGGTATTAAAGAATTCATTAGCACACCTGCAACTGAAGATAGAGTTTCAGATGTGTTTTTTAGACCAAACTATTAATAAAGAAATATGAAAACAACACCAGAAGGCATTTACGCAATTAATTCATCAGAATTTAACGCAATCGAATTACCAATCATACATGAAGTACGTGGAAAAGACTACATGTCTTATGGTGGTAAAAACTTATTCCCACAAAAACTAATAGAATTGTATGACACTAGCGCAATGCATCATACTTGTGTTGATAGTATTACAGCTGGTATCATTGGTGCTGGTATTGAAATCATCGGAACAGAGTATATCAACCCTGATGGAGAAACAATTGATGAAATATTTGAAAAGATTTCGCTCGATTATACGTTATATCAAGGATTTGCTATCAATGTAATATGGAACAAAGAACAGACTAAAATAGCTGAGATGTATCATCTTCCTTTTGCTAATGTAAGATCAGGCAAGCCAGACGAAGAAGATAAAGTAAACGAATATATGTTTTCAAGTGATTGGACTAATCTAAGAAAATATCCTTACGATACTTATAGAGCATTTGATGCTACAGATAATAAAGGCGATAATGCGTCACAAGTTTATTACTGTTATGGTTATACACCTGGTAACGAGGTATACCCTCTGCCTGGTTACGTAGCAGCACTAAATGATATTTCATTAGATGCACAAGTTAGTAGATTCCACAGTAACAATATAGCAAACGGTCTAGCACCTAGCATGTTTATTTCAATGCGAAATGGAGTGCCAACGCCAGAAGAAAGAAGAGATGTCTATAGAGAAATAGAAAAGACGTTTACAGGAACAGAAAACGCAGGTAGATTCTTTCTATCTTTTTCTGAACCCGGCAAAGAGATGTCCGTGACTCCTATTAAATCTGAGAACGATGATTACTACTTAACACTAGAAACAAGAATATCTAGTAGAATATTAACAGCACATAGAATTACTAGTCCACTTCTATTAGGTCTGCATGACGGACAAGCTGGATTCTCTAGTAACTCAGAAGAAATAAAAGTAGCTTACGCACATTTCGAAGGCACAGTAATTACACCAAAAAGAAAGAAGATCTTATCTAATTTTGGTTACATGTTAAAATTAATGGGTTACAATATTGGACTTAAAGTTGCACCTAATCAATTAGTACCTGAAGCAGAAGTAGCAGATACTGAACCACAATCAAACATAGAATCACTATAATATGGAAAACGTACTTTTAGTTTCTGAGCAAAGAATGAAGCAATGGACGAGTTTAGATAACAATATTCGTATTGATGTTTTAACTCCATCTATAATTTCTGCACAGGACATATACATACAAGACACACTAGGAACACCTTTTTACAAAAGACTAAAGGAAGGAGTTATAGCAAATGACTTAACAACAAACGAGTCAACCTTCTTAAAGGATTATATAGGACCATGTTTGATTCAGTATTCGTTATATCTTCTACTTCCTAGCCTTAAGTATAAAATGGTTGAAGCTGGTATAGTTAACGGTACAAGTGAAGAGACTCAGTCGACTACCCTAGATGAATTACAATATCTAAGAGAAAGTGCGATGGACACCGCTATGTTCTATAATCAGAGAATGTTAGATTTCCTTAAGGATAATCCTAACATGTTTACATTGTATGCTAATCCCACAGCAAACGATGGCATGTCACCTAACAAGGATACACCATATTTTAGTGGGCTGCAAACTCAAATACCTATACAAAGAAATGATCTATACATCTACGCAGATTGCGGGCTCGATTGTTCACCCGACTGTAGCAGCTGCAACTAAAAGTACAGCTACTAATATAAAGAAATTAAAAATATATTTACGCGCAAGCAGTAAATTAAAAAAGTAATATGGATATAAATAATGTAATAAAAGATTATGTACAATGTGTAACTAGCAATGCTGTTACTCTACCTAATGGTGGAACTTGGATAAGCGCATTATGTATTTACTATAATATAACAGAACCTGTAAATGGAAGTTGGATTCAAGCCTACTGTATATTTAAAGGTATAACAACACCAGTAAATGGTAGTTGGACTATTGCTTTGGCAAACTCTTTAGGTCTTACAGAACCTGAAAATGGATCGTGGTGGTACGCTATCGCAAACGAAGCGTGTAACGGTTCATCTCCAGTAGTTCCATTTGTATGGAATACAAATACAAACCTATGGAATGCTGAAATCAGAACATGGTCACTAACATAAAAACAAATACAAACAAAAATTAAATTATGGCAACATTAACAGGACAACAAATAGATCAAAGTTATCTAGGTCTATTAAAAACCAATGACAACGCAGCCATTGGTGCAACACCTAAAGCTATTCAAGATGGTGCAGGTGGAGCTACAAATATTGAAATAGGTACAACTGCTACTAACTTTGTTAGTGGTACTGTAGACTTTAGTGGTAGTACAGTAAGCGGTTTACCAGCTGGATCAGCAGGTTTAGAATCAGGTACAGGTACTGACTCAATGCAGTCAGCGGCTTCATTAACAACTACCGCAGCTAACGCAAGCGCTACAAACGCTATCGCAATGGGCGAATCAGTTAATTCAGCAGGAGACGATAGTACTGCAATTGGATCTAACATTACTTCTACAAATCAAACAAAAAACTCTGTTATCATAGGTACTGACTTAGATGCTAGTAGTGCAGGTTCAGACGGTACTGTTGTTATTGGTCATGGTAGCAAAACAGTTCAAGGTAGAACAGTAGCTATTGGTTTTGATGTAGATATTACATCAGGCCAAGGACAAGCTATCGGTAATGATATTGACATGGCCGGAGCAGATAGATCTACAGCAATTGGTTCTGGGATTAACATTGATTCTACCGGTTCAGATAAAATTGCTATTGGTACTACAATGTCATTAACAGCAGACAGAGCAATCGGTGTAGGTAGAGACGTAACAGTTAGCGGTGATAGAGCTGTCTCAATTGGAGATGGATCAACTGCTACTGCATCAGGTAGTGTTGCATTAGGTAAAAATGTAACAGCTGCAACAGTAGATACAGTTTCAGTAAAAGCACTAGAAACACAAACAGACGGTGGTGTATCAATTAAAGGTGATGGAACTAACGCAGGTAAATTAAAGTTATTCTGTGAAGATGCAGGAGGAGCACATAACATAACATTAGAAGGACCAGCACATGCTGGTGGAGCAACATACGGAATTAAGTTTCCTAATGTACAATCAGCTGGTTCACAGATACTAGAAGCTGATAGCTCAGGTAATTTAGCATGGATTAATACACCATCAGGTGGTGGAGGAGCTGCTGGCCTAGTTAATGGAACTGGAACAAGCAGTTTAATAAACGCTGCAGCATTAACTGCTAGCCCAGCAGTTGCGCCAACTACAGGTTCTATTGCTTTAGGTGATGCAGCTACAATTGAAGCAAATGCTTCAAGACCTACATGGACTGCTTTAGGACATATTGCTATTGGTAAAGGATCACTTGTTGAAGAAGATAGTTTTACAGATGCTTACAATAATGCTTGTATTGCTATAGGTGATGGTGCTAAAGCAAATCCATCTTATGATGGAGGAACTATTGCTATTGGCGATGACGCACATGGTGAAAAAATGCACGCTGTTGCTATTGGAGCAAATACATCAGCAGATCAATTTGCTATTGCAATGGGACAAGCCGCTACAGCTTCAGGTGGAATATCTATATCAATAGGTAGAAACTCAGACGCAACTAGTACGAATGGAATAGCATTTGGAGAACAAGCACTTGCATCCGCAACCGATGCTGTCGCAATAGGTAAACAAGTAACAGCTGCAACTGCAAATACAGTTTCAGTTAAAGCCTTAGAAACACAAACAGATTCAACACCAACTGCAGGTGGTATTATTATGTCAGATGCAGGTGGAACAGACAGAAGATTAAACATTAATGCTTCGGGTGGTTTACAAATAGATTCATCTCCGGTTGGAGCTGCAACACAGTTTGAATTATCAGGCTTTACAGTTCCTGCTAATGCTGCAAGTGATATATGTTATGCGGTAGTTACTATACCAGCTAATACATTTGCTGCTGGTGATATTCTAGAATTTAGATCACTAGAAAAAAGAGATAGCTTAAACAATACTGTTTATGAATCTTATTGGTTCAGTACTCAATCACAAACAGTAGGTAGTGCAGTTCAATCAGGTACTAATAGTCAACAAGCTGGAATACAAACTTCTAGTAATGGTACAGTTTATTATCAAAAGACATTATGGATTGGCGCATCAGGAACAACTGTTTATCCATACGGAAGAGCAAACGAAACTAGTACAGGAGTAGTTCAAAGTGGTGATCCAGTTGAAACACAAACAATTGATTGGACAACAACTCAATACTTTTACTATCAAGGATGGAGTGATGCAACAGTAGGTACTGTAGAGAATTATGGAACTATTTTAAGAAAGCTTAACTAAATCTGAAACAAAATTATATAGCGATATATAATAAGTGAAGTTTGCATAACTTTACTTTTAATTAATCATAGTAGCCATTATGATTGTTTATTTTTATTATTATAGAAGGGTCCTCATCGAGGGCCCTTCGGCCTTTTATAGGAATCCGCCTTTTTTTATGAAACAAAAGGATATATAACTATATAACTAATAATTAAATATACAATAACAATTATGCAAACAAATAACACATGGGCGTACGACGAAGAACAATGGCTACAATTCGATACAACTAAACCAAGTACAGGTCCACACATACAAAAAGGCCAAGAACGTTACTGGTGGATCTCAGACCACGGTAGAGTTAAGATGACTAATAACTATAATGACCATGTAAAATGGCCTAAAGTTAGTCTAACAGGCGGCCACGAGGGCAGTAGATATGCTGCGCTATCACCAAACTACTTACTAAACAAATACGTACATAAGCTTGTAGCTATTATGTTTTGTTCTAATCCTTTTGGTATTACTACTGGTAGATCAGTTACAGTAGATCATATAGACGGAAACAAAACTAATAATCATTATACAAACTTAGAGTGGGTTACTGCTAAAGAAAATCGTTGGAGATACCAACAGAGAAAGAATAACAATGAATGGTTTCCAAGTGAGCAGAGTATAATACCACCTGATACTACTAGACAAGAACTTGATGCAACAATTAAAGATCTTTATAGAGCTGGATTAGGTATAACTGGAATACAACATAGACTTGGTATAACTCAATCAAGAGTATGGAGACCTGTTAAAGAACTACGTAATACAGAAAACATAACTGGTAATAATAAAAAAAGAGGCGGTTCGCCATATAAACTATAATGAAAGTAAAATATTTAAAATTTGTACCATTACAAAACTTAGTAGAAGAAGGTCTCACAATGAATGAGGTTGTTTTCGTGTCCATACTCGTATCTTTTACTAAAGATGATAAAACACTAAGGGCAGGTCAAGATAACTTAGCAGAGGCCATGGGAATAACCGGTAAGACTATTAGTCGTATTGCTTCTAGTTTAAAACGTAAAGGATTGATATCTGTAATATCAGGTAAGGCTCAGCGCAATGCTAATACTTATTATCCTAGTATAAGGCTAATGAGTTTATATGGACAAAATGTCCCTATCGATAGGGACAAAAAGTCCAACCATACCCCTAAAGGGTATAGTAAAGAGGTAGCCTTTTTAAATAGTCTACCTCACAAAGAAAGAACCTCAGCTGAATTACAACTGCGTCATTACAATTATTCGCTAGAAGACTTAATAGCTCATTACAAAAAGTAGATAGATATAACATGGAGATACAAATTAAAGTACCTTACTGGGTAAAGACCGAAGATGAAGGCACATGTATATTATTTGCTTTCTTAAGAAGACTGCATATAGAATATGATATAAGAGATGTAGGAATGGATATGTATGGCTATGATATAAGACGTATCTTAGGTGTTGAAGAGAAAGATTTACATGATTTAATAAATGAAAGGATAGATATTAAGTATTGTAAAATAGCTAAGCTTAATCGTGAACACTTTGTATTTATGTTAAAGCACTATAGAGTTAAGTATAAATTAGTTACTCTTAAAGAACATGAGAGTATTGTTAAATGGGCTTACTTACTTGGCTGTAGTAATTTTAATCTAATAGAAGATAGAGAACATTTAGGTGGATTCTTAGATAGACCAACCTATACACCTATGCATAGATTAGATCGAGAGATGTTTTCACCTAGGGCTAAGCATTAATGGTAAAAGATCCAATAATGAATAAAAGAGAAAAAGCATGGATTGCAAGGAATGCCCGCGTATACTTAGAATGGGCTGGTGACTTTGCTGATCATTGGACTGATGATATATTTGAAATAGCACAAGATCAAGTTGCAAGTGATATAAAGATGGCAGAAGATGCAGAAAGATATGAGCTCTGTGCCAAATTAAAAAAGACTTTTGAGTACATTGAAGACCTTAAATAAATTTTTATCAGATAATTACCAAGATATAGTACTGATGTCTAAGAAGATATGTAGAAGCAGTATAGAATCAGAAGAAGTAGCACACTTTGCTATAGCAGAGTTTATGGAACATGAGCGTGCAACTGAATTAATAGAATCAGGTAGAGGTATGAACTTCTTATCCGGTATTATACATAGATCATTCCATAGTTCTACTAGTAGGTACCACACAATTTATAGACAAAAAAACAGAATGCACACATTAGAATTAAACGAACCAACCATACGTAGGTATGAAAGAACATTAATTGCAGACGAATATAACTATGAGCAAGATAATGCAACAGAAGCCATCCAAGGTATCTTAGATGATATGCAAGCAGACACGATTGAACTCTGGTTTCGTGCTACTCTATTTAGAATGCATATTAAAGAGCCAAATTACTCAGAGCTTTCGCGCCAAACAAAGATACCTAGAACATCAATAGCAAAGGCAATACAAGAGGCTAAGCACTATATAAAACAACAATTAAAAAATAACAATATTAATTATGAGTAGTATACTAACACAGATAATAGGGTTTGCATGTATGGCACATCTTATAGTAGATTTTATAGTAACACTAGATAAAGACTGGATACCAACTAAACCATTTAAGTGTGATAAGTGCTTTGCATTTTGGTTATCAATAGGTCCAATGGTAATACAATACGGTATTACAGGTGTATTATACTCAGCTTGTATTGCAATCTTAGCACAAATTATATTTAAATATACAGCATGAAACCAGAACACAGACAATACGTAAAAGATAATATGTTACTCTTTACACAATCAAGATCATATACACCAGAAGAACTTAAGATGATGTTCGAGATTCTGGCTGATGTAACTAACACACCACAGAAAGTAACTAGATGCGGCCGCTGTATAGAAACAACTAAAAAACAAATACTATTTCACTATGGACGAATATAAAGTCTACGAGACTAAAAAGACAAAGAAGTATACATTTAAAGTATACGGAGAACATGTTGCAATTATTAAAGCAACTACTAAAGCCCATGCTCAAGCAGCATTAGACGGGTTAAATAAAGCATTGAAAGAAGATGGGATTCAGTAAGAACGACCCTAACATAGACAAGAGAGGTAGAGTAGGACCTAACAAATCAACTAAGTTGATGAAGGAAGCATTTGCTATGTTAGTAGAAAACAATCTACCTAACCTTAACATTTGGATATCACAGATCGCAAGCGAAGATCCTGCTAAAGCAATGGATTTAATTATTAAGTTATCAGAAAGATTTGTACCTGCATTAGCAAGAACAGAAGTAACTGGAGCAGATGGTTCTGATATCTTTAAAGAACTTAAGTTTGGTTTTGGACCACCGATTGATAGCGCACTAAGAATACAAGAAGACCATGAAGGTGGTGACAGTGCTATTGATCACATGGCTCCGAAAGGATAATGGAAGTAACAGGATTCAGACCACATAGAGGACAAACTAGGGTCATTGACAAAATAGTTAATGGCCCTGAGAAGTATGTTACTGTGGTGAGTCCGCGCCAACAAGGCAAATCACTTCTACTAATAAACCTGATACTATATTATGGTATAAATGAAAAGGGATGTAAGATAGGAATTATAGCACCAATCTATCAACAAGCACGTAAACTAATGGAAGATCTATATGAAGCTATTAAAGATAGTGGACTAGTAGAGACTACAAACTTTAGTAATCATGAGATCAAACTAAAGACTGGTAGCAAGATATACTTTAGATCCAGTGAGAGAGAAGATGGACTTAGAGGTTATACATTTAACTACCTGTTTATGGATGAAGCATCGTATCAATCCGAAGATGCTTACCGTAGAGCTATCGAACCTACCGCTCTAGTACACGGAAAAAAGGTGGTCCTGTTTAGTACTCCACGTGGTAGGGATTGGTTCTATCAAATGTATAAGCTTGGGATCGACAGCGAGTACCCTAACTATACCAGCGTCCGCATGGAACAGGGAGATAACCCATACATTAATCAAGAAGAAATAGCAGCAGCAAAGAAGGTGTTACCCGAAGCTATCTTTAGAGCAGAGTATGGCGGAGAGTTCTTAGAAGGTGAGTCAATGGTCTTCACTAATTTCGGCGCCAATACATTCGATCAATACCCAATAAGAAGAGGCAAAGTCTATATAGGAGTAGATCTTGGAAGAGAATCAGATTATACAGTAGCAGTAGCAATGGACCAAGCAGGTAATGTAATAGAGATATACAGAGACAACCAAAAAGACTGGGCCTACATGCAATCTAATATAGTAACACTAGCCCGTAAGTATAACGCTACTATAATGATAGAAGTAAACTCAATGGGTACAGTAGTCTTTGAGGCTATCAAGAAACAATACCAAGATACACATCCATTTACTACGTCAATGCAAAGTAAGAATGATATAGTAGAATCCCTAATACTTGCATTTAATGAAGAGCAGATCCAAATACCTAGCCAGGTGTTATTCCCAGAGCTCCACCAGGAGTTAGAAGTGTTTGAGATGTCTTACAATCCTAAGACCAGGAACGTTCGGTACGCAGCCCGCACACCATTCCATGATGATATGGTTATGGCACTTTGTATTGCAAACTGGAATCGACTACAAAATAAATCGTATGGACAGTACGCCGTAATAGGCGGCCGATAAATATAGTAATTCAATGAGACTAAGATTTATATTTAATACTATATGGCAGTAACAGTTAACATAAATAAGAAGAAGTGGGCAGTACCAACCCGTGTTACAATAGAAGAATGGCGGGACTTACAGCAGTGGCAGTTTGAGAACGAGGCACATTGGCCATGGATTGTTAGCTCTATTAGTACCTTTGATGCACAAGAGTTTAATGGAGCGGACCCAGACTCAATGCAGTTGTTCATTGGCTTTCTAATAGCAGCTTGTAACAAGAGAACACTAAAGGTACAACCTGACTTTAATGAGTTGAAGTTCGGTCAGTTTGTAGATCTAGACTGCTTCCTGGCCTTGGGAGTAGAGAAGAACATCAATCAGATCCTTAAGATACTTGGCGTAGACACTCCATGGGCCGATGAAGCCTTAGCTGTAATAGACCAATACTGTAAGTGGCGTGGTACTATCTATAAACAATACGCACAACTCTTTGGCCTTAATGATAATCCAGGCTCACTGCCACATGATGAGCAGGAATACTATGACCCTAAAGAGGTAGCAAGAGGATGGTACATGGTGATCATAGAACTGGCAGACAATGATATCTTAAAGATGGACCTAGTCACTGAGGAGCCACTACAAAAGGTATTAACATACTTACAGATACAGAAAGAACTTAAGATTAAAGAGGCTAACGAAGCCCGCAAAATAATAAAAAAGAAATGACTTACAAAGATATCATAAACAGATTTAGAACTATTACTGAAGACCACTTAATGTTAGAGGACTTCGGCTATGGAGATCTTACAGACTTAAAGTATGTCAGTCAACTAGGTAGTGAAGAGGAGAGAGTACAATACCCTTACCTATACTTACTGCCAAGTAGTAGCACACGTAACGGACCTGTCATGCAGTACGCATTCAATATGATTATCATGGACATGGCAAGACCAGAGGATGGGCCTAACACTGATAAGTTTGATAACTACATTACAATACAATCACAGTGCCAACAGTACATTGACGACGTCCTAGCACAACTCTACTACTTCTATAAGGACCAACCAGAGATTGAGCTAACAGGGATTACGTATACTCCATTTAAAGAGAAGTACCAAGATGTACTTGCGGGTATGACAGCAACTATTAACATTGCAGTGCCAACACCACTTAATGAATGTATTGCACCGTTTGATAACTGGGTATTAGATACTAGTCTTCCTATTATTACCAATGATGTACAAGATTATAGTTCTAACTCATTTGGCTCGAGAAGAGTCGTTGCCAACTTTAATATACCTACAGGACCTACAAGATATAGAATAGATCTTGATTTAGACTTTACAGTAAACTACGACTTAGCACCGGATCCCGCACCGTGGAATGTACCGGTAATTACAGTACAACAAGACGGCGGAGAAACACCTGTAGTTATTAGAACCTTTGAATTTAACGGTGAGATTAGAACCTTACAGAATGTTAGAGAATCCTTTGAGGTTACCCTATCAGATTCAGATGGTAATAATGATTTACTAATTGCGTATGGTTGGAGTACATTACAAGATCTACCAGGTATTGTACCAGCTACAAGTGCCATTGCACAATCAGGTGCAGTACAAGGAGTAGCAGGTAGTGTTAAAATATACACACTAGCACCATAATGACAGTAGACGATTTCATAGCAGACCTTAGTGCACTCGGAGAAGAACTCTCAGACCCGCAAGAGATACTTACAGAGATAGGTACAGGGATTACTGAAGAGATGAAGCGGTTGGCGCCAGTAGACACCGGAGCCTTACGTAACTCTATCGGCTATATTATCAATGGCAATCAGATTACATTTGATATGCTATTCTATGGTATGTTCCAGAACTACGGAGTAAGTGGTACTGAAGACGCAAGAGGTCTACCAGTTCCATTTGGTGTATTACCTCCTAGTGTAGGGAACACATACGCATTTAAGAAGAGACGCTTCGGCTTACGCAACCAGACCTTCTTTAACTTTGACACAATAACAGACACTATAGCTGCAGGCTTAGGTGAACAAATAACAGAATTTTAATTATGGCAGTATCAACAGAACAAACACCGTATAGACCATTTGACATGGCGTATGGCGCTAACGTAATAACACTGAATGGTATTACACCTTCACAACAGAAGTACGCACTACGTGTCTTTGTATTAGGTAACACAGTGCCTATTGCAGATATTAGACAATCGCCTAATAGATATGGCCGTGCTATCTTTGATATCCAGAATATCTTACAGACACAGGTACAACCTACTAAGAATAATGTAGATGGGTTACACTACTCTACTGGCTTTGCACAGCAGAACACAAGAATGCAGATTGCCAATGGAGAACTAATACAATACCAAATAGCATTTACAACAGAGACTAACGGTAGCCTAGATGCACCATTCGATCAGTCCTCTATTATCTACACAACACTCGGAGGTAGTAAAGAGTATTGGCAAGTACCCTATGATGAAGGCGCAGAGTTTATCCCGATCATCGATGCAGATGTAAGTGGTTGTACAGATATTAACTTCTTTGCTAGACCACTATCAGATAACACCTTTACCATTGCAGACACAGAGACTGGAGATAACCTACTTACAGTCAATGGTGGTTACCCATCACCTGGTGGTATCGATGTGCATAACGTATATGCAGGAGATCAGTGTACTAAATCGTTTTGGCAAACTCCATCAAGAGTAGCAGGTCCCTATCCAGCTAACGTAGCAGCACAGGGTATAGAAGCATTCACAATCTTACAGTGTAATGCGGCTGGTAACATTACTACTACAACTACTCTACCTAATACACAATCAAGCGGCGGTGGTCCTAACGTCTCACCAGGTCAAGGCTTAATACCAACAGGTAACTTTAATGTAATCACTCTAGCAACAGGACCTGCTAACTTTCCAGTAGGTACATTACTATCAACAACTACACACTACTATATAGTGCCAGTACTCTATAGTCCAGTAGCCTGTTCGCCAAACCCACAAGAACAACTAAACATAATGAATGAAGCAGCATGGAGAATACAGAGGTATAACATACTACCTACTCCGTGTAATGACTTTGATCATATCCAGTTTGCTTGGATGAACTCAGAAGGTTTTAGAGATCAATTCACCTTTACTAAGAGAAATGAGAAGAAGATAAATACTACTAGAAATAACTTTCTTAAAGAGGCCGCAGACTTTAATGATACTAGATATATTGTAGATAAGCAATCAAGAGGATTCACAACCTACTCACAATCTATCAAAGAGAACTGGACTGCAACATCAGGTTATATGAATGACGAAGAAGCAGCACTAATAGAGTCTATGTTTAGAAGCGCACAGGTGAACGTAAGGTTTTCAGTAGGTGAATATAAAGATGAATGGATTCCTATTAACCTGATTAGTTCTAGCTACACTGAGAAGACTTATAGAAAGGATAGACTATTCCAATACACAGTTAACTATAAGTTAGCTAACAACATCAAATCACAAAGAGGATAATATGATACAACTTAAGGTTTACAAATTAGCAGGAGATAACGATACCGCACTCTTCTTAGACTTATATGATACTGAGCCAATTAAGTTGACTCTTAGTATAGAGGATATAACTAACGCAGATGCATCCTCGGTATTCTCTAAGACATTCAGAGTTCCTGCTACTAGACACAATAACGACTTCTTTGAGAATGCGTATGCAGTAGACGGAATTGATTTCGATGTAACTAAAAAGAATCCAGCAGAGATCTTAGTAGATGGTGCTGAATTTAGAGAGGGTCATGTTAGACTACAAAAGATCTACACAAACCAAGACCTAGACCGTATAGATTACGAACTCCTGTTCTTAGGAGAGACGAGAGACTTTTCATCTGTCATAGCAGAGAAGACTCTATGTCAAATCAACATGACTAACTTTACATGGGATGATAGTGCTGGTAACCCTTATGTTACTTATAGTAACGCAGACGACTTTATAGGTCCATTTAACTTTGCTGATATTACAGGTAGTTGGAATGCATTTCCACAATCTGCAAGTACCACAGCAGGTACTGCGGATGGCGATCTCCTATTTCCTTTAATAGATCATGGTAATACTTATGACACTACTACTGGTGATCCACAACAGGGAACTATATCACTAGGACCTGTAGACGCTGGTGTTAACTCTTTTACATATCCAGCTGGCTCACTAGGCCAAGATAGATTGAAGCCTATGATTAGAGCTAAACGTATCTGGGATCAAATCTTCGAAGATGTTAATTACACATATACCTCTGACTTCTTAAACTCTGATAGATTTAAACAGATGTATGTTAGTGCCTTTGGTAATGCTGAACAAGTAGGAATGGTAATCGGTCAAACAACTGGTACTATCTTTGATTCAGAAGAAGGTAGCCAAGGTGATAACTCATTCCCTGGTCCGATGTTTAATAGTACTGTAGTACAAAATCAAAGTAATGCATATAATATCGGTGGCTCTAGTAATGGCTCTAGTTTTATTTGTCCTGGTACCTCGACTGCTGGTGGTAGCTTTTACTTAATGAATGCGAGTGCATCAATGAGACTTGAAGTAGAGCAATCAAACGGACCTAATCTAAACATATCCAGTAGAGTACAATTAGTTGTGGTTAACGGTGGTGCTGGTGGTAGTATTAATAGAGTACTTGCAAGTGGTAACTTCACAAACTCAGGAGGTACTAGTACGCTTAACTGGGATTCTAGAAATGGTAATGATGTAACTGCAGGTGAAAGACTACAAGTTATCTTTGATACTAATAGTTCTTTTGTTGATTACGATATTATAGAAGATTGCCAATGGAATTGTACAGCGGCACCCGGTGATTACTATGCACCACTAGACTTAGACTGTGAGTACAAACAAATAGATTATATTAAGGATGTACTTACTATGTTTAGATTAGTAATGCAACCAGATAATGCAAGACCTAATAACTTTATTATAGAACCATGGCAAGACTTT
>MDSY01017989.1_pt1 | contig 14283 bp, 12 predicted proteins | sample 811131 | NCBI WGS metagenome assembly MDSY01 (sample SAMN05326643, study PRJNA326480) | marine metagenome | isolation source: seawater | place: Atlantic Ocean: South West | collected 2010 | reverse complement strand
CGCGGGAGGCGACGCGGGAGGCGACGCGGGAGGCGACGCGGGAGGCGACGCGGGAGGCGACGCGGGAGGCGACGCCGTCGGCTGCGACTATGCGAGCACGGCGCAGCCCGATTTTGCCGGCGGCCGCTTCGCTTGGCTCGACGCCGACGAGGATCTCGTCGTCGAGCCGCGCGCAGGCCGGCTTCTCCTCTTCAGTGGCGGACTCGAGAATCTGCACCAGGTGAGGAAGGTGGACGCGGGGACTCGATATGCGCTCGGGCTCTGGTTTACTTGCGACCAGGAGATGCGGTATCGGGATGGGGATGAGCCGGCGGCGGTGGAGCGCTTTGGGGAGCTCCCTCTTGCGGCGCCGATCCTGCCAACTAGCCCCCCGCCGATCCCGCCTCGGCGGGGGGCTAGTTGGCAGGAGGCGGGAAAGCGGGAGTGGAGGGTGGGCGGAGGTCTCGATGATGATGCGAGCACCGAGGAGATGCTTGTGGCGTACACGGCGGCGCTGCACGCGTACGACGAGACGCATGGGTCGCCTGACGAACTGCTTGCCGCAGTCAAAACCCATCTCCACGGCGAGAGCGATCTCGAGAAGATTGTGGAATCTTCGGGGGGCGCGGCCGATGAGCGATGCCGTGCTGGCTCAACTGAGCGCTATGCATCGGACTCGCCTGACCACGGCGAGCGAGAGGGTGGCGGGCACACGGCCGCTCCCGCGGGGGAGGCAGCCGATGCCGCCGGGCGGCCGGTTCAGGAGCGCATCGATTGTGGCTTTCCAGGAATCGGTCGAGACGAGTGCATCGGAACGCGCGGCTGCTTGTGGAATGACACGGCAATGCATGCGCCATGGTGCTACTTTCCTTGAGGATATGCAGAGCATTCCGCTCGTGAATGACAGGTGGGCGGTACGCTCTCAGTATCTCTATTCTCTAACCGGCCCAGCTGTCTCTAGTTATAACTCTAGTTAGTAGTTCTCTAGTGCTCGTCGTCAAGTAGCTAAGTAAATATAAGCTCAAGTCAGCTGAAGCTAAAGCTAGGGTGTATACAAATTACTTTTACAAAAAAGAGCAAGGGCACATGCAACTCGAACTCTTGTGTCGGTAGGATTAGGATAATCATAATACTCGTCGCATAAATTTAAATATTAATACAATAATATAAATATAGCCGATTTTACATTTCTTGTTACCGGCCGGGCTCATTTTTCGCGCGACAAAAGGTGGTCAAAGTGACGCCGGGCTCTTGCTCAGGTACGCTTGTAGAGGAACGACATGATATACTACTAGTAGATATTGATTCTACACATATACTTCACGACTCACCGGGGCAGCGAGAGCTCGAATAGAGCCTTGACCGGTTTGTGGTCACTGGTGACTGTGTTGTGACAAGCCTCGTAGAGCAGAGGCCGAGGGTGCGAAGAGCACCCTCGCCAAAGGATCCGATCAGTCCACGCGGGCACCCGCTTCTTCTCGGAGGTGTCATAGTTGTTGGTGCCGATGTCGAACTTGTACGTTGGACGGAAGTTGATGTCCGCCTCGTGGAATCCGTGGAATCCGGATCCGCCGCCACCCGGCTCCCCTGTGAGCTGGGGTGCGAGTTGGTCGTAGAGGAGTAGCGCGCGCCAGTCGCGGGCCCAGACGCGCCAGCGCACCTCCATGCTTGAGAGCGTGAGCCGGTAGTTGAGGTCGCCAAAGGCCCAGCAGGCCTCGTGCTCCGCGGGCGTGGGGAGCCCTGCCGCCGTGTACGAGGCGTTCAGGTGGCGCATCACCTCCCTCGCGGCCGAGTTGCGCAGCTCCTTTGCCTCGGCGGTCGCGCCTGCAGGCAAGTGCATGTTGACGAAACAGAAGCTCTCACCGAGGAGGGTGAATCGAAGCGCGAGCGCCCCCTTGGCGCCGCTCAGGCCGCCGAGCCCAGTCTTGACGGCCTCGGCGCGTACGGAGCCCACGGCTGCGGCGAGTGGCTCCCTCACATACACGCCGAGCAGCAGCCCCACCAGCTGCTGCGGCGTCTCGCCACCCTCGCTGCGCACGGGCACGTACTGGCACCCGTGCATGTGTGAGAGCATCGCGAGGACGAGGCGCTCCCACGACGCCTTGGGCAGCTTGGAGGTGAGAAAGAGGTGCTGCGCGTTGAGCACACAGAACTCCTGGCAGCCGAGCACCACCAGATCCGGTGGAAACGGCGCCTCTTCTGCCTCTGGCTCTGGCTGCACGCCTCGCTCATGCTCCGCGTCGCCGGGAGCGGCGCGCGGCAACGCGAGCCAAGAAGAGATGTCCTGGTCGTTGTACTGTCGCGCGTTCATGTTCCACGTGCCCACGAAGACGCGTAGCACATCGGGCGTCCGGTTGCTCCCGGCGCGCGCCTCCTCGGCCATCTGCGAGAGCTCGGCCGAGGCGACCTGCAAAGAGCCCCTCGAGAGGGCGCGCGCCGCTGCCGCCGGCTTGGCGGCGCTCCCCCACAGCTTGCCGTGCTGGACGCCCACGGGGGGCGATCGGGCGCGCTCTTCCCACCGCTCCCTCTCGTCGCCCTCGTCGTTCCCAAAGGGGCTCCCTGCGACGCTCGCAGCAGTGCTCCCCCCCACCGTGCCGTCTGCGGTCCCCACGCAGCTCTCTGCAATAGAGCCCCCAACAGAGCCTCCCTCGGTCTCGCTCCAAGGCTCGCCGCCGCCATCCGAGGAGCGCGAGGAAGCGCCGCCCCAGCCGCTCACGCCGCCCCCCCGCGGCGGCGAGCAGAGGCCGCCGCTGCCGCCGCGCAGCAGCAGGCTCTCACGCCGCGGCCGTGGCCGCCACTGCCGATGATTCAGCTGCTGCGAGAGAGAGAGCAGCACTCGCTGCTGCTCTCTCGCGGCGCGCGCGAGCGCGCCGGCAGGAGATCCGGCAGCTCGGCTGTCAACGCCGCCCAGATTCCCCGCACCGCCCAGCCCGCCAGCCTGTGTCGCCACCACCGCATGAGTGAAGGCGTCGACGAGCCATCGCGCCGCGGCGGAGCCGTTCGCCCGAGCACCAAGCAGCGTGCTATACTCGAGACACGCCGCGAGCCCCGCGGAGGTGCCGGTGAGGCTCGCGGCGCGCCGCCCGCCCACGAAGAGCTCGCGGAAGCCGAAGAAGTCGCCAGCCTGCACCGTAGGCAGCCCGCCCGGACGCGCGCCATCGGCGCATATTCGCGCCGAGCCCTGCAGCATGAGACCGACGAAGCTCGCGCGCTCGCCCGCCACGAGGAGCGCCTGCCCCGGCACGAAGGTGCGCAGCGAGAGCAGCGAGAGCAGCTCGTCCACCAGATCAGCTGGCATGCCGCCCACATGCGATCTGCCCAGATTCTGCTCCGCATCGCCTTGGGGACGCTTGAGGGCTGCTGCGCCGTCGTCGCCGATAAGCCCCCCGGAGCCGATGAGCCGTCCCGGGGCGCTCGTCGGCTGCGCGCCCGGCGCGGCCGCGAGCGAGCGCAGCCATGAGAGTGCCAGCTGACGCTCCCACTGCGCGCCCTCGTCATCGCCAAGCAGGGCGAGGGGCGCGATTGAAGGGGGGGCCCAAACATTCGCGGCGGCAGAGGGGGTCGTGGCGGCAGAAGGGGTGGTGGGGGTGGTGGCGGCAGCAGGGGTGGTGGGGGTGGTGGGGGTGGTGGCTGAGGGAGCGGAGGCATTCCTGTGTGGAGCTGGGGATGATGCGGTGCCTGCCTCGAGTCGGCCGATTGCCGTGCGCCAGGCGCGAGCGAGTGGCAGTACGGCCGCGTCCGCGTCGGCGGGTCCCTCGCTGAACCGCCGAGAAATGGCCTCGACGCGCCGCACCGATGACTGCGGGTGTCGTGGCGTGGTGGTGGCACCCACAGGGCTGAGAGGTCCCGGAACATCCTCGGCAACCCTTCTGGCGGCGACCGCTGCGAGTCTCGTGCAGATGGTCTCCGAAAGCTTCCCACCGAGCGCTGCGATGGCGTCGTACTGGAGTATAGCGACGGCCGACTCCCTCGCGGCGACAACAGTAGCGGAGCGCATGCGTCCTGCGAACAATGCCACTTCGCCGACAACCTCACCAGGCTTGATGAGTCGCCATTCGGGGATCGTAAGTACCCCGACACTGCACTCGGCACGCGGCAGCGCCAAGCGCAGAGCCCCCTCGAGGACGATCCCCAACCAATCTCCCGTCTCAGAGGGCCGCATGAGTACTGAGCCGCTGGCAAAGGAGCGCACGGACATGGCGCCGCCTGTGAGTGGACAAGGATGGGGTGGTCGACAAGGGTCGGGTTCGAGGTGGGTTACGACTGCGTTGCGGCTGCGTTGCGGCTGCGTTGCGGCTGCGGGCCAAGCTGCTGCTGTGCTGACGACTACCGGGTGGCGAGGCTCGGCTGCACGCACCGAGGGCGTCGAGCTCTGCATCGCTGATGCCGCGCAAGAGCGCCGCGCGTGGCGCGAGTGCACGAAGGCGCTGCGCGAGCGCTGGCACCACCGCCGATTCGGTGTGCGAGGCTCGCCTCTCGCCCGCGGGAGCCGCCATGGTTCATACGAGTTCGAGGACGACAAAAAAAAACTCCGAAGCAGGAGTTTGAGTAATAAGGTTACCTATAAACTAACTACATACATAACTAAACTTGTAGTTGCTAGTGTACGAAGTATTTATTACGAAAGTGTTTAACTAAACTTGTAACTGTTACATACATAAAGCAAAAAAATAACCGTCCTCGCGGGGAGACAGCCGGCGGCGCATGGCTTCAGAACCAGTGCTGCGCGAGAACTCGACGCCGTTGAATTGCCCATTCCGCGAGAAGGAGGAGGCCAAAGCGCTCGGTGCGCGCTCCACATCTCGCCTCCCATGCCGCCTTCCAAGCTAGCGCTGCCTTCGGGCCCCACGTACGGCTCCTGTCAGGCGTCCTCTGCGATGGTCTCGGCTGCCATCTGCGCGTCGTTGATGTGCAGGCGCAAAGTGGAACCCGAAAAAGAAGACTTGGTACGTGCCCAAAGGCCAAGACCTCACGCCATTCGCCCGATGGCTTCCCGAGGGATGGGAGACAGCGCCGCCATCGGCGCCTGAACCGCAAGGCGCATACTTCTTTGAGACGCCTGTCACGGAGGACGACGACGACAACTACGCCGATCACCTGCCGCCGTGGAGGGATGACGACCCCTTCTTCGGCGACATTGAGCCCGTCGATGTGAACGGTCCAAAGGGGAACACGCTCACGCCGTTCCCACCAGGTTTGCCGCCGGGAGTGAGTGCTCCTCCACCTGGAAGCGGGGATGGAAGGCCGAGGGTGAAGATCACGCCAGCAGGGCGCGCCTGGAAGGAGCCGCTCGCCGATAAAACCGAAGTCCACGTACGCCTACGCCACATACGTATACGCACATACATATGTATGAGTCTATGTATATGCACATGTGTGTACATGTACATAACCGCTGCTTGTGGAGTCTTCGTGGTCAAAAGCCCACCTCTCTCTCTCTGTCTCTCTCTCTGTCTGTCTCGCTCTCTCTGTCTGTCTCTCTCTCTCTGTCTCCATCTCCTCCGCACACACGCATCCTCCTGCCAGGTTCCTGGTCCTGACGATGACGGCCTGCCGCCATGGCGTGAGGACGACGACGGCGTGGACACTTTTGGCGACATTGTGCCCGTCGACCTGAGCGCTCCGGAGGGGATCACCCTCAAAGCTGACGAGCCAGAACTGGTCAAGCCGCTCGATTGCTGGCCTGTCGGAATGACCCGCGAGCAGTGGGAGCACGCAAAGAAGCATGGCTTCTCGCCGCCGCCGCCTGCGCCGCCGAATCTTCCTCCAGCCGCCCACTTCTGGAGTCTCGGCGGCGGCATCTCATTTTCAATGGAGACACGGAGCAAACGGGAGCCGCGCTTTTGGGAGAAGTGGCCTTCGCCGCCAATGCCGCCGCCCGGCAGCTTCTTAGAGGATGCGCTCGGATTGCCCCCGCTCACAGAGGAGGTTGTCGACGAGGCCGAGCGTATGGACCTTCTTGACTCGCTGTGGGAGGACACAAGCGATGGGCTCGCCACCGACGCCCAGGCTTCACCCGATGAGGTGCAGAGAGAGAATGCTGAGGCGGAGGCGCGGTGGGAGCAGTTCGGGTTGGATCTCAGCGTCGGCGCGCCGCCCATAAGCCCGCCACCGAGCGCCTCCGAGCTTGCAGCGGAGCGCCGCGCCTTTGGGGGCAAGGCCGCGAAGCCCTCGTCCGAGGTGGTCAAGGCAGCCAAGATCGAGCGCGCCGCCAAGGAGCTCGAGGAGAAGCGTCGAGAGATCGAGCTGAGATTGGCTGAGGAGGCGAGAGAGGAGCACGCGAACGAGGCCTCCCACTTCTTGGACGATCTCCCCGATCTCGATATTGATGGCGATATCATCGTGGGCAGTCCCGCCAAGCTGCGGCACGAGGAAGCCATCGAGGAAGCCAGAAGTCAGGGCGCTCCGCTGCCACCGAGCCCACCGCCGATCGCTCAGCTCCGCCGACCGGGACGAGGGCGTCGACTGCTCGAGGAGCGCCGTGGAGCGCCGTCAGATGAGCGAGCGGTGCGATGTGAGGGCGTGGCATCATTCACCCCAGAGCTCTGCGCGCGGCGGAGAGTGCGCGAAGCTCGCAACGGTGGCGGCGCACCTAGTGGCGGCGCACCTGCTGGTAGCGCCCGTGGCAGCGCTGCTACACAGCCGGCTGGCGAGACCGCGTGGCACGAGGAATGGTGGCAGCGACTTGGCTGCTGGTTCCTGGCGTTGCCTCGCACCACACAGGGCCGCCTGGGCCCATGCCTAGGCGCACTCTCACTCCATCTTGGCTCGAGGTTAGACGCGCTACTTGGGCAGCGGCTAGCGAGCAGCACTCAACGTCCTCCAGTTCCTGAGCAAGGCTGCGAGTGGCTCTTGTTGGAGTCGGAGCCGTTACGACTCCCCGAGTTTCCAGCTTTTGAGCATGGGCTCCACTTTTCGCTCCCGCCGCTCCCAAGGTTATTGCCTCCTTCTTGGCAGCTCGAGTTGAGCAGCCGAGATAGCGCCAGCAGCATGCAGGTTGCACAGGCGCCTATCGGCGCACCGCATGCGGTGGTGGCCGGCATTGGCGTGGGGGCAGCAAGCGTGGTCATGGCCAGCGCGGCCTTATTGCTCTGTGCGAGGCGGCAAGGTGCCAGGGGCGGCAGGCCCGCGCTGCAGCGGCAGCGAACCGAAGCGCACGACCGAAGAGCACGACGCCATTGGTGGTTATAGCCATGCACATAATTTGCCATTATTGCGAAGTCGAAGAGGTAAGACATTTCATTTCAAAGTCGGTTCACCAATGCAGTTGAATATGGTCTACTGTACTATCGCTATTCTTAAATCTAAGTATTTGATTCGAGCGGTCCTTTAATGGGGTGCAGGCTGTGTTGCCCCAGTATTGCAGACCCGAATGTCAACCCGTACCTTTACACAGTTTGAGTTTAATAAGTACCTACTGTTATTCTTATTAAAGCTTTTATACTTTTACTAGTAACACAGTATAGGAACCTATTTAATTAAAGTATTGCGCCGCGATGTCGCCGCTTCCACTGCCTCGAGTGCAGCTGCCGGGGCAGTCCGCCTTCGACATGAAGCTTATGGAAGGCCTCACTGGCACAGATACGCACAGCCTCTACACCAAGCGCTCGTACGACGCTGATAACTTCCACACGAGCCGCGAGGTGTCGACTCTTCGGCGCTGCCACGCACAGCGCTGCCACGCACAGCGCTGCCACGCACAGCGCTGCCACGCTCGGCGCTGCCACACTGACCCGCACAGCACGCAGCGCGCGGCACTCGCACAATGTCCAGGTGCACACGGCCCACACGCTGGCTCATTGCGCTGGCTGAGCCCATTCTGACGGCACAGGCGGAGGTCGAGCGCCTACGACGTCAGGTCGACGTCTCTTTTTCCAAGGAGCTGCAGCAGCTACGCGCGGTCGCTGGTCTGGCCGATGGCGCGCGGTTGCTCGAGCTGGGGTGCGGACCGGGCTGGTCAACCCTTCGCTTCGTCGCCGCGCTCCCCTCGTCGCACGTCACGTGCGTTGAGCTCGATGCCAAGTTTGTCGAGCGCGCGCTCGAGAACTTTGCATCGCCACGGCTCGCTTCGCGCGTCACGGTGCGCCTTGATGCCTTGAGAATCGAAACGAGCCCGTCGCCACACGCTCATCTTCGGTAGCTTCATTCGCAACGCGCACCCTGCACTTCGCACCGCCCAAGTCGCTTCCCCCCCCCCCATTTCCAGCGACTCTCTCTCTCTGCTATCCCTTCTCGCCCACAGATCGTCCATGGCTCGGCGACGGCGACACCCCTCGCGGACGCCTCTTTCGACTTCATCACCGCTCGCTTCCTCCTGCAGCACCTGCCCGATCCTGCCGCCCTGCTGCGCGAGGCCTACCGCCTGCTCGCGCCCGGTGGCGCCGTGGCCATCCTCGATGCGGATGACATGATATCTGGGTTCACCGACCCGTTGATGCCTGCGTTGAGGCCGCTGCAGCTCGCGATGGCGCAGCGGCAGGCGGATAACGGCGGCTCGCGCTTCGTTGGGCGCCATCTCGTCAAGATGCTCCGTCGAGAGGGCTTCGCTCGCAGCTCGCTCCACGCGGCCGTCACGAGCTCCGATGAATTCGAGAGAGGCGCCGCTGTGTTCGAGACGCAGCTGGATGTATCGCGCTTCGACGTGTTGCGCAGGGAGCGCGCACGTAATGGGATGCCCTACGCGAGCGAGGAGCAGTTCCTTCAGGCGGCAGAGAGTATCAAGGCATTCAGGGCGGACCCGGAGGCACAGGTCGTTTTCGTCACACTCATCGGCGTAGGTTTCAAGCCCGCCGAGGCGTTGGCGAGCGAAGGTTGCGGTGCGGAGGAGCGCAGTGCCTCAGGGGTATCAGGCGTTGGCCGCCGCCTCCTCCGCGCTCTTGCGCTCGCAGATGGCACTCTCACGCCCGCGGATAGGTGGCTGCTCAGCTGGCAGCGACGTCTCGAGTGCTGGTACCTTGCGCTGCCCGTCTCCACGCGGGCGCGGCTTGGCGATTGCGTGCATGCGTTCGCGCTGCATCTGGGAAGCCGGCTCGATGCGGCGTGGCGAGCAGCACTTGCGATGCGAGGCCGCCCTGCGCCGGAGGCCGTACCTGTGGGGAACGCTGCGGCGGGGGGGGACTGTGCGTGGATTGGCGAGGAGGGGTCTATTGCGGAAGGGGGAGTGCAGCTGCCGAGCTTCCCGGAGTTTCCAGCTCGGCACGACTTTTCAGTGCCTCCGCTGCCGAGGCTACTCCCAAGCTCGCTCCAGCTGCGGAGTGCAGCTGAAGCATGGCAGCAAAGCGCTCCGCAACGAGAGCAACTGGGCCGTGGCGCTCACAATTGGGCTCACGTGGGGGCGGGTGCATCCGTTGGTGTTGTGGCAGGCTCGCTCTTGCTCCTGCTCAGCATTGGCCATTCCAAGCGACGCCGCGGGCATCGGGGAGGCTTCAGCAACCGAGCATAAGAATCATTGAAAGCAATTGATTGATTTCCCCAAACCATATTATTATATGGATATCAAAATATTAATCAATGATGCACTAATTTGTACTGATATATCTCTCTCTCTCTTATAAGATCCATTTTAAATGCGGATCGCACCGACCTTCACCTTGTTGCCACTTGCCAGCTTAGACGCCGGGGGGGGACGATGCAGAGCACCCGTGGGAGTGACTTGCTGTTCCGCACATCCTAAGAAAGCTAAACACGAGGCTTCGCATTTTGAGCTGTATCTTGGCGCTCTGATGAGGTGAAAATCTCGTGGCAAGTTTGTTGACTGTAGACAGCAGCTTGATCAACTTAGCCTCCCGTGTAGGTGACTGCGATGGGATCAATGTCGGTCGGCGGTGAGACGAGAATGGCGTCGTCGCCATCTCCAGGGTCGCCGGGGAAGAAGGTTGGAAATGGCGGCAAGATGCCGTGCTTCCTCATCAACTTCTTTGTGTTGCTACGCTCAGCGTCCTTAAGCCGCACGATCCCCCCAGCAGGCCCAGGGACACTGCCCTTGAGATATAGAATATTGTGAGCAGGGTCAACCTTGTAGACGAGCAATGACGATGCCGTGCGCCGCTTGTTACCCACCCGACCCGCCATCTTGGTCCCCTTGCGCACACGCGTCGCGTAGCGGCTCCCCGCCGCGCCCGCAGACGATCCGCGGCTCCGATGAGAGAGAGAGTGGCCGTGCGAGGCAGGCTGTCCTTTGAATCCCCAGCGCTGCATGACGCCGGTGAAGCCCTTGCCGCGGCTGACACCTTGGACGTCGACGTATTGACCTGGCGCAAAGTGACGAGCAGTGATCGTCGAGCCCACAGGGAGCAAGGCGTCCTCGCTCACTCGGAATTCGCGCATGTACTGCTTGAGTGGGAGGCCGCTCTTGGTGTATTGTCCGGCGTCGGCGCGGGTGAGGCGTTTGCGCTTCTGCCAGCCGGCGCCTAGCTTGAGAGAGGTGTACCCGTCCCGCTCGATCAGCTTCTGCTGCACCACCTGCACGTCCTGCAGCTCCACCACCGTGAGCGGCATGAACTGGCCCCACTGGCTCCAGTCGTGCGTCATACCGCACTTCATGCCGAGTGCGCCGCAGCGGCGGCTCTGCGGAGTCCATTCGCGGCTGAACTCGGGCAGAATCGACGTGCTCAGGCTACGGCGCGCGCCCAGCGCCAGGCGGCTGAACGCTGATCTGAGGATCATGGCAAAAGGAACCGCACGTGTCCCCCAACAGCAGCACTCAGAGTGCCGGTAAAGACAAAAACCAACAACACAAAACGCGAAACGTGTGACACTTTACGTGTCACACTTTGATGTATCGTATCGATGATAACCAGATTGTAATCAAGGTGGCGCTTCACGAGCCACTGAGCATGAGGACCACGCCAATGAGGACCGCCGGTGGAGATGCAAGGATGCGCGTGGTACATACCTCACGCGCTCCGACGGCGATCGTTGGGTGATCGGCTTATCGCCGCTGTGAGGGTATCGCATTCAAATGTTGGTATAGAATCCGCTCACGTATGAAATAGTTATTTCATAGGCCGTCACCCCCCAACACAGTAGAAATATTCTGGTACTTGAACTTGTATATCTACTATTACTATATGCGATATGAATATGTTATTTAATCTAATTTTGCGTTATATGTAGTTTTAGTATTATATATTATTGTTTGCAGTGTCACTGTGGCCATGCTTAATTTTCTTATTACATGATTATCATATATCACCCGTTGATTTGCGTCAATCATGCACTTCAGGTTCTGCAGATTGCCATGACTCATGCCTACCTACGTACTGGTACATATGTACCCTTTATACCCGTAGGCGGTCCGCGGTCACTGCACCGACCGGCTCCAGCTTGATTGACTGATCATCATCTGGCTCATGTGCTGATGGTGAGAGCTCGGAGGCGGCTCTTTTGAGCTGAGGCTCGCCCGGCGGGAATGGCGGCAGCCCAGACAGCAGCCGAGCCAGCGCAATCGGCTCTTTCACATTGACGGGTATTCTGAGCAATAGAAAGGTGATTTCGCTCACATGGCTCTCATTGTCTTTGGTCTCACGTTGAAAGACATTCAGGGGCACGAGGACCTTGTCGACCTCGGACTCGTTGGGTCCACTCGACGCATATGTCGGATCTATCTGCTCCAGTCCAAAATATCGGTCGCGCCGTGCACCCCACATGGTGAGGGTAGACACCTCGAGCAAACGCTCGGATGCCCTCCACGAGATTTGCTGAGCGATCCGTTCGCAGTACCAACTCATCGTTGCTCCAGTGACGACGGCTGCGCCAGCAAGCGATGCGAGGAAGCCGAGCTCGAGCGGGCTCGCCAAGTCTCGCAGCAAGAAGATCGAGATGGGGAAGACAGCACCAAGACCCACCCCGAGGTGTAGTACTTTGAGCCTCAGGACCATTCGCATCGAGCGGACCCACATGTTTCTATAGAGAACTATGGGACCCACCGGAGGAACAAGGGGGTCAGGGAGCGCGGCGGCGGTTGATCTGCTTGCTCCGGCACGTGCGATCGACGAGCCTTCATCGGTCTGGGCATGCGGCGTGCTCGTAGCAGGCAGTGCTGATGCGGCGCCCTCGAGCTTCGCTGCTGCCGCGATGGATTCGGTTGGGAGAGTTTTGCTGCAGGCGAGCCGCAGCGGGCCGGACGTGGCCTTTGGCAAGCGCAGACAGCCTCGTCGGCTCAGCGCACACCGCAACATTGTGAAAATTCCTGTGTGTCGAATTTGGCGCCGCCTTCCATCCGGGTGTTTTGTTGGTAGGGTGTCGCGCATGCAGCGCGTATTGTGCTGGAGCCAATCGCTCTGTGGTGGGCATCACTGGCTCCACACGCTGCGACGAGATTGCTCTAGCGCTAGCAGACGTGCTGGCTGGGGCGAGCTGCTCCCACTCCGTCGCTCGGTGCTCGCAGCGCTCTGCCGGCAGCAGCTAGACGAGCCGCTCGCGATTCAACGTGCGGCGACACCGCGTATCCTCTCGGGCGAGAGTGTCGCAGTGCATGCTCAGACTGGGAGCGGCAAAACCCTCGCATACCTGCTGCCGCTCCTCGCGCGTTGCCGCCAACGAGTGCCTCGGCAGGTCCTCGTGCTCGTCCCGTCTCACCAGCTCGCGCTGCAGACGCTCGAGGTGTCGGAGGATCTGATGGGTCCGAGTGACGAGCCGATTGCGGAGCTTCTCGCGAGTGCCAAACCCGCACAGCGCGAACAGGCCCTCATGCAGCAGCAGGCGCCGTTCCTCATCATGACATCGGGGCAGCTCGCGAGCTCGGATGTCGCCACGCTCGAGAGGCTGCGCGCGTCGCTGCACGCGGTGGTGGTGGACGAGCCGGACATGGTACTTGCACCCGCACCGGGCAAGGCGGGTCTGCGCCGGCGCTCCCGCAGGAATCAATGGTTGCTCGCTGAGCCCACCGCGCTAGCGCTGCAAAGAGTCCTCGAGCGGCGGCGGGGCACTGTCGAGCATTCACGCGTGCAGCTCGTCTTATTAAGCGCGACCATCACAAAGATGCGGCTGCGCGACATCCAGACAGTGGTGCTCAAGAGGGCCGGGCGGATTGGCCTCGTCGTCGCACCGAGTCACCCCAGCGACCAATTTGGTGCAAGCACTCCACCGAGTCGCATTGACTCTTTCAGGTGTCACAGTGAGAGCACGGATCCCTCGGCAGAGCCATTGAGACAACCCTCAGAGGTATCTAAGGCCTCAGTACAGTCCTCAGAACACTCCGCGGAGCTGCCCTCGGAGCAGCCCTCGGAGCAGCCCTCGGTGCAGCCCTCGGTGCAGCCCTCGGAGCAGCCCTTGGAGGAGGAGAGGGTGGCGGCACCAAATGGCCCTCGCGATGGTTTTGGCGTGAGAGGAGGAGTGCTACGCGTGCCAATGCCAACGGGTCTGCGCCACCTGGTCGCACTCACCCCAGAGGAGGACAAGGCCACGGCCGTGAGAGAGCTCATGAAACGGCTTCGACCCAAACTGGCGCTTCTCGTCGTCAGAGACGGGCTCGAACCTGGACAGGTGAAGACTTGTCCCGTTGCTTCACACTTGACCCGTTGCTTCACACTTGACCCGTTGCCGTTGGTTCACCACCGCCTCTTCAGCCTCGCCTCGCATCTCACCACAGCATGCGCGCGTCGTGTAGGTGGTAGCTGAGCTCAATCGGCTTGGCGTCAAGCATGCGGTCGACCTCGAGCAGCTTGCTAAGCAGGCCGTTCGTGAGCGCCTGCTCCTTAGGGAGAGAGCCACAGGTGTGCGTGGCGAGCAAGCTGCCGAGCTGCACTCGTCGCAGTTGCCAGAATGGGCAAAGCTCGGGGCCAGGCACCAGACTCACGTGAGTGTTGACGCAAGCAGCGCAGGGGAGGAGACAGGGGAGGAGAGCAATGCAACGTGGGGCACTGGGGCTCACGAGACGTTGGCAGCGCTCCGTGGCCTCGATGGCGCAGGTCTGCTTGTAGCCCGTGAGTCGACGATTCGCGGACTCGACTTGCCACGGCTGAAGCTCGTATTCATATCCATGGTACCAGATGATGCAGAGTCCTATGTGCACATAGTTGGACGCACCGCGCGACGCGGTCGCACAGGAGACGTGGTCAACATTTGGACGCAGCGGGAGTTTGAAAAAGCAGGCGCCCTGACGATGGCCCTCCGTGGAATCCACTTCAAACGAGCCCCAGGCTTTCCTCCATTGGCTTCGCGGCCGCAGAGATGAAGCAATCAGGCTTGAGGTTATCTGGTTGCGCAAATTGAATTTTAAATTTCCCAAAATAAATTCCGAATAAATTGCAAATTCCAAATTGAAATATATTCACGAATTTCATATATTCGAAATGCAAATGG